>Ga0209611_10013656_pt1 | contig 11087 bp, 9 predicted proteins | sample S1TSphgellanicum_3_FD_187693 | JGI IMG/M metagenome (GOLD analysis project Ga0209611, IMG submission 187693) | Host-associated microbial communities from peat moss isolated from Minnesota, USA - S1T2_Fc - Sphagnum magellanicum MG (SPAdes) (version 2) | ecosystem: Host-associated > Plants > Peat...
TAGTTTGACAATTTGTCATGTTTGAAATTGGTACCAATCTGATCCTAACTCGTTCTGGGTGGTATCAAAGGATGGTGCTGAGTCAGATTGATTCTGATCGATCCGTAGTTCCTGCACCAAAATTTTGATTTTCTTTTTTGTGGCAGGCTTGTTTTATTGCCCCATGGGACCCAATGGATTTCAAATGTTGGATGGTAGTCCTTCTTTCAAGGAAAGGCCATGCCCATCACCTAGAAAACAAGTGGATGGACAGCACAAAAGAGTGTGTACCAGTGCTTTTTTCTTTGCCAGTTATCGCCAGAATTTTACTTTTCTTAAAACCCTAGCTACCAATACAAAAGGAAAAGATCGAATTTTTCATTTAAAGTGGTCTAAGAGCAACATAATTTTGTTTTGGGGAGATCGTCACCACATTTATGTCTACTGGCTGCAGTTTTAAGAGTTCCTTATAATAATGTCGGCAACCTGGTGAAATCTGTCTGAGTCTCCTTAGGGATGCTGTGTCACTGTGGCTCCATCAGGAAATTGAAAAAAACATATTGGTGTGCAGGGTTTCTTTTATTCATTTTAAGATGTAGCCAAGGTCACGATCATCTAAAAACTAATTTAGCCAAATTTGGTAATATAATAGATATGAAAACTAAAAAAAAACAGAATCCTTCTCTATTCTTGACTACCTTCTGGAAGTTATGATAAGACTCTGGCGATTTAGAAATTTTAAATTTGAAATCTGACAAATTTGGATCATATTTCCCCTGAAAAATGCTTAGTAATGAAATCATATTTATCAGGTCAAAAGTTGGCGAAAATTCACCATTGTAAGAAACACTGCTGGTGTGTATGTACAAGCAAGAGGACCCATGCTTATTGGACTTTCGTAGTGCTATGATTAGGGATATCGGTAAAGTCAGGAAAGGATAGCACCATGGGCCCGGTACCCTGAGTTTGGTCATACACCATGCAAAGAAAACCAGCAGAAAAGTACATTGGCATTAAAGAAGGGGGGATGGGCGTCAAACTCAAAAAACCATCAATTTTGATGGTTCGTGAGCCTGAGTAGTCCTGAGTGGTCCCAGTCTGCGGTACTTTACCGATAGCTCTATTATCAATAAAACTCTCTTACAGTAGAGTTGTCACTAAAATGCCCCAAATTGGGGTTTGTGGGGCTAGTGCACGCAGTTTCGTTGAAACTGGGGTTCGAATGAGAAGCGAGGATGAAAACAGCCTACAGGAGAAAATTGGAGCCAATGAGTTGGGAGCATAATTGTGGTCCTAGGGGAGTTTCACTCCCAGTTTTGGATTTGCATTGCCTGCGGCTTCACTACCTATTTCTCATATACTCCATTAAATGGAGCCTTGTCAGAATAACATCCTCTCAACCTTCTGGACCGATACCCGGTTTCATGAAACAGTACCCAATTTTCCCCACTTTACAACTACACTTGAATTGAGGATGAAACAAGGATTAGAAGGTCAAACTAAGGCCCAATGACACCATGACTTTAGTGATAACTCTATCAATCTGTTGTGGATTGTGACAATTCTAAGTAGTGTGATGTGGTTATTTGAATTTTGAAGGAATCATGGAAGAATTCTGGTTTTCTTTATAAATATTTTGGACAGAATCAAAAAACCATTGGTCTTAGTTATTTCAAGACCCTTAAAATTTTGATGAAAGAACCAATAAAGAACCAGCAGTTTTCTGGCCAGCGACTTGATCCTTTTAAATTTTATTGGAGAACCAAGGTTATATACCAGAAACAGATCTTTCATGTTTGCAGACCCAAAGTTATGAATCTTAAAAGTCACCCGGATAACAGTCCGATGGTCCTGTTTCTGCCAAACACTCGTTAACCCACTAAGTGCATCTCCAATATTTTTCACATCCAAGTTTGGTTATTTAGTCTTTTGCAACACCACCAATAAAACTGAAACTGGGACAGCAAATAGGTGGGGAACTACTAATAGCAAACCACCTGGACCAATCATCATGATGGCCAATCTGAAGCATTGAGGAGCAGTTAGATCATATTTATTACGCTCTTGGCTGCAGGTGGACAGGGCTGCCGAGGCTTTCACCAGCCACGGGCAACCTGTGCAATTATGCTGAGCCAAAACCATTTTCCTGAGTCAAACCGGCAAATGTTGCTTTCTCTTCATTCATTTTTACTGTGCAGGATCTGATACTGAGCACCACCAGAGATGCTCTAAGAAGGCTTCTATATTGACAATTGTTTGGGATTTTTGTGGACGGAATTAACTTCCCCAGGAATTTGCTAGTTATATTAAATCCATGATTTTCCCAGCTTCATTTTTGGTCCCAGGCTCTTAATTTCCAAGACGTGATAATCTTTGGATTTGACAAGGTTAACAACCCAGTGTGGGCCATTCCCCAAGTAATGGGCCTAAGACTAGATGGTAGTCTAGTCTTGTGGGCACACCTATGTGTGGAGCAAGGAACAGCTTTGCGGCTCTTTCTAGATTCTGGGCCCAGCCTGGGGGGCCTGTGCCAGCAGGCTGGGCCCCAGACTCCAGGAAGAGCCTCAAAGCTATTCTTTCCCTTTTATATAGAACTTGTTCTTTTCAAATTTGAGGACATTAGAAAGTGGAATAACCCTAGCCAGAAGCTTATTCCAGATACATTAGAGACATCGGTAAAGTCAGGAAAAGACAGCACCAGTACCCTGAGTTTGGTCATACACGATGCCAGAAAAACATGCAAAAAAGTACGTTACCATTCAAGAGGGGGGGTTGGGAAACTAAAAACACCATCAATTCTGATGATTCTTGCGTTTCATCCTGTCTTTCTGTTTTCCTGAGCGCCTGCACTGCTGCTACATAAATTTTCACTGCTCCTACCTGTACAGCTACTATAATTGCTTTGGAACCTTGTGCATTAAATGCTGAGATTCAGCATTTCGTACTGAGTTTCAGCATTTCAAACTGGGATTTAATAAAATTTCCTTACTTTATGTATACCACTAAAAGAGGGGTTAAGGGGGGTGAAAGGAGGCCCAAAGACAGGGTGACTTTATGGATATCTCTATTGTATACCAATTTGTGTATAGTTTCTAAACTAATACTATAACCCTTGTGATCCGTATCCAGACAAGGTTAAGATTTAAGAAGTGATCACAAGGTGCCTCACACACAACCAGCCCTTTGGTTAGAGACATTGTGTCGATGTGATGCACTAAAAAATGGGCAAAAAGTTTGATATCCCTAAATTCTAGGGTCATGTGTAGTTCACTATAGAAACATTCCTGGCATAACTGAAGTGTCTACTTGGGCTTTGCTATGCTAACCATCATGTGTTTCCAATTTGATACATGTTTATTTATAAGCTTTATGAATGTCATTTAGGGCAGAACCATTATGCAACCACCCACTTATTATTAGAACTTGCCATGAAGGGTAAAGTCATCACATGGTAAGTTGCTTGATTCAAATACTGATGTTTTGGTTCACTATTCCAACATCTTAGTTGTAATATTGTGTTGAGAATCATTATGGAGTATAGTACCTTCAAGTGATTTTGCCTCCTAGAAACTAGGTGTTTTGATTCATCCTAATAATTTGGTAGTAAAAAATTCACATTCTTCTTTTGACAATTTTCTTTCTCTGCCACCTCCTAAAAAGTGCACCCAGCCCCAAGCAACTTTGTAACCAATCCATAATCCACAATATTAAATATTAAATATTTTTTTCAAAAATAGTTATTGCACCCATCATATGCAAAGATTCATGTAATTTTGTCAAAAGTGACAATGTGATTGAAAACATTCAAATACACATGTCACAACTAGTTCTTTTTTTTGGTTTAAAATTTTGCACAAATGTGGAAAGTAATTATGAAAGGGGAATACTTGATTTTTTTTGAGAAAAAAGTCATTAGATTTGCAAAAAATTGAAAAGCATGTTGGAACATTTTCCCATTGGTTTTGGTTTGGTAATAAGTTTTTACATATTTAGATAGGTTCCTAGAACATTTCATCATTTAACATGAGATCCTTTTAGCTTTCTCATAACCATTATGATGTTAAAAAAAATTAAAATCATCACAATTTTTGTTTTACACCAATATGATAATGTACATTAAAAAAATTAAAAAAATTCTCTAGTTATGACCAATTTATCATACAATATCAATTGTTGATATTAAATTAATAGCAGGGCCATTGTGTATAACACAACTTGTTACAATAATGTTCTTATGTTACTTGAAACTCATTGTCATTATGCTCTAATTGTTTAGAAATTTCGTGGATGTCTCTAATTAACCCTGAGCTCATCATCCTAACCTGATCTATTGTGCAGTTTTGTAGCCGACCTAGTTCAAATTTTCTCATCTCATTTGATTGAAGTGGCATTCTGAATGGAAAAGTTTCGCCATGTCAGACTTATTAACATGCATTGATCAAGAATTTATTTTTTGGCATACTCTCACATGCTTGAATTAAATACACAAGAGTGTGGGTGTGTGCCAAAAAACACTCACACACAAAAAGAGACTGCATCTGAAGTCCAAAACTACTCAAATATTGCATATTTCCATCTCCTGGCACCCTCCTTTCATATTGCTCCTCTACCGAAACCAAAATAAACAAGTCCTTGAGCCAACCATACCATGAAGCGCATCAAGATTGAAAGCAATCTAAATCTTCAATCAAACATAACAATAAGCTGAGGCCCACTTTAGATGAGGGTCCAGGGTCCAATTTATTAGGAAGCAATTTGGACTGATTTGAAGCAAATTGAATCCTTGAGTTGGACTATACCTTCGTCCCTAGCCTGATTCTTGGTTCTCCAAATCAGGAGCTCTCCTTTTAACACTGTTTTTTGGTCCAAACAAATTGATTTTCCCTCCAAAAACAGGTGCCATGTAGGTTTAGCCTCAATTTGCCACTTTTTTAGTCTTGGACCCTCATCTAAAGTCGCCCTTAGACTATTTAGCATAAACTATTTGTTTGTAATACTACCTGATATATGACCCACAAAAACAGAAGCATCTTGTGGATTGTTAATTATGAAAGATGTAAGCACAAGGGGTTAGGATTTTTACGAGAACAACTCCTCACTATAAGCTTTGACAAAGCAACAAATTGATTGGGTAGTTCAATACAAAGTAACAATGGTTACCACCAGTTGCATTTACTTTTGCTATGTTTGCCATCAAGAGCTAGTTGGTCTCAAACATGATATGACTGCCCATTGGAGGCATTTGTTTATTTCAATTTTGTGATGTAGCCAAAACAATGATCATCCGTTGGAAGATCTGGCTGTAAATGAGATAAGAAAGTAAACAAAATGTAAGCATTCTTCTACATTGCTACCTACATACAGGAACCTAATCAAGAAATCTGACGATTTTGAATTGATATTCAAAATTTGGCAATGTAAAACCCTTAAAAAAGCACTGCCAATGAGGTTTAAATTTGAGCCAGTGAGAAACCATTTTATGAGAGAAAAAAGTTCAGAAAAAGCCACAAGCCACAAGCTCCCAGGCAAAACAATTTTAAACCTGTCGTACAAAATGAAAAACAAAAACCCCATCTTATGACAAATAGAAATGCACTTGAAACTTATCTCATATACTAGTACTCTTCATGACCTTTCTAACGTTCTAAAGAACACTCAATTTGGACAAGATTTGGTCCCCCAAACATGAGCTCAATTACTTGAAGGCTGGGCTGCTGCTCTTCTTTTTTTCCCTCAAATCATAGGATGTATTTTGATCTATTAGAGTCCCAATTGCAAACTGCATTCTTTACTTTGTGGCCGTCTTCTGTTTTGGTAATGGGTGGCGCGTCAAAGATGATGGTCATCTCATAATACCATGATGACAAATTTCTGTGAACAAATTGCATAAAAAAAAATCAACTGAGAATCCTGTAAAGTCCTGCACAATCCATAAAGAAAACCCCATCAGAAATTAAGAAGAATCAGTACTATCTTATTAGAGTGTAAGGAAGAAGGCTAGATGAAGAAAGGACCTTAGATTTAAGCCGAAGATGATGATCATCTCATAATACTGTGAACTAACAAATGTGTCTACATCGAATTACACAAAGAAGAATCAACCAGGAATTCCACAAAGTCCTACAATCATATAGAGAGCCGCAATGAGAAATAAAGAAGAAACAATAAATCTTTAGGCTTCAGATAGAGTTCTAGTTGCATTTTTTTCTTGCATTCTTGCACACATCTACATGTTTGGCAAATATCTCTACAATTTGCAACACTTAGTTGGGCCTAAGATATTAATCAATCATGTGGTGTTCAAGTGTGGCAGAAGCTACAATTGAACAATGTCAAGAGATTTGAAGTAAATAGGCAAGCTTCTCTCGAAGAATCAAAAACTGTCCCAAACACATACCTTGGTCCTTTTGGCCTAGGAAAACCTTTTTGGATGCACCTTTGAAAGCTTCCAGAGCTACAAGTTGATGTATAATCTGTAGTTTGCTAGTCAACAACACAACACACAAATAAACCTCAGTTGAACAATGAACAGAAGGAATTTAGATTGAAGTGTGGATGATCATGATCATTTCAGAATTCCATATTGAACAATTCACATGTGCACAAATTGCAGAAAGAAGAGCAAAGATATGTCTTCTTTCTCATGCTTGAGTCCAGATACTAGTCTTCTTGCCTCATGTTTGAAATCCAGGTACAAGTCTTCTTGCCCATGCCTGAAATCCAGATCTATGTGTCTTCTTTCTCATATTTGGATTCCAAATACAAGTCTTATTGCTCATGCTTGAATTCTTGATACAAGTCTTCTTGCTCATGCTTGAAATCTGGGTACAAATCTTCTGCTTGCTCATGCTTGGAATCCAGAGACCTTTGGGATGTCAAGCTATCATACCAAAATCAAGAGCATTTCTCTGACCTTCCTCAATCAGCAAGAGATTGTATTAAGTGGACATAACACTAGAGAACAACAAGAAGGAGAAAAAAGAAACCACACTAGGAACAGAAGCAACAACAAGAAAGAGAGACCATACCAAGAATAGTAGCTAGCAAAAATGAGAAAAGAAACTATACTAGGAACAATAGCAACAATGAGAAAAGAGATTGTATTAAGTGGAATTGCAAAACTTTGCTTTCTCTTTCCTTGTTTTGCCATATTGTTGGTGTCATAACGAAGCAAATAGATGGAGCACTTCTTTCTATCTGTCTGTCTATGTGAATGATCTGACTGTTTGCCATCACAAAACACATTAGACTTCTTGCCACTGGCATGACTGGTGAGTGAAATGTAGTAGGAGCAAATGGAAGAAGAGGCAAACAAGACTTGATGAACTGTGCACAATCTTGAAATGGTTTTTGATTGCAGCAACATATATTACTGTATGTGCTATTGTTGTTGTTGCAATGAATGCAGTGGATGCAAAAGACATTATTATTGGCACTGGCATATGCATGCATGCAGTGAGGCAGCTGAATTCTCAAATTCAAATTAGGGTAGGACATATCCTTCTCCAATATCTGTTGACTACCTTGCAAAACAGTAGTAAAAGCTATTGTCGTTGATATGATAATACTCATGGAGAATTCAATGTTTTCATGTTTGAATCTGCAGTGAACAATCCAATTGATGCATTGACAAAGTTGAATGGATGCTAATGCTCATGTGCCATAGGAGGAGGGAGGAATTTTATATCAATGGGGCAAGCAACTTGCAGATAAAACCACAAGTTCAGGCAACAAGTTCAGGCTCAAAGGAATAGGAATGGGTGAACTTCCTTGAAGAAAATTGTGCTGGAAAACAGCGTATTGTTTGTAAGTAGGTATGGAAACACTTGCAAACAAAAGGTTCTCCAGGATTCCAAATATTGCAAACCATTGAAGTACATTTTGAAGCTGATATTCTGGTTCAAACTAAACTATACTACTTGCAATGTCCTGCCTAGGCTAATAGAGGTTAAACTGCCATCAGGAGATTGAATTTGCCTATAGAATGTCACATTTAGTCAGCTCATTGAACTACTTGGAGTGTAGAAAAGTTTTTTCCACTAGATATGTGTGACTATATCAAGCAAAATCTGAGCAAACAAATCAGGAATGCAGTGATTCAAAACTATTATGTATGTATCTTTTGGTGCCAAGTTTGTTTTTCCTAGTATAATTCATGTGTGAGTGTCATGTGCATGGTTGGCATGTTGGGATGGTGGGTCTAGGCAATCCACACTTCTGTGTTTTGACATCTAAGGAGATTGACAAGCATCTAACTGTCATCAAGTGTGGCTATGACAACAACATTCCTGTCTTTTATTTTCTGTTTAAATTTTGCTTTGATTTTATAACTCAAATTTTATAGTCATTATTGATGACTATTTGTGGAGGATGATTGTCTGGCTGGCTAGTCTGTGACGTGGACCAATGTCATATTAAGGTATTTGTGCTGCCTTTGTGTGTAGGTGCAGCATGGTGTCCATGGCTGTTCATGATGATAGCATGTTTCTGATGGCAGGTATGATGTAAAGATGGCCATGATTGTTTCACAATTCACAATGAAAATTGTGATTAGCACATCTTTGATAAGCGTATTTTCATTAATGGAACATAATAAATTTTGTTGGACAAGTTGCTTTCTCTATTGAAATACTTATATATAAAGCTATAAACATTTGACTAGAAAATTTCATACATGCATTTGAAAAAATATTTCACAATAATTGGATTAAATAATATTGGATGTGATAAATTAGATATAACATTGTGATTGTTGATGATGGCGTCTATGATGTGTTAAAAGTTCATTTTTGCTACATAGTCATTCAAACATGTAAAATTAAAACTAAATAGTCAAGTATGCAGTCATGTATTTAAACATACATAATCATTTTGTTTATCGCCCAAGAAAATACATTTGACCTACCCAAGTTTAAGAGGCATATGTATTGAAAAGTCCAAGTCATTACATAACCTTGAATTCTAATCACATGCCAAAATTCAATATCTCATTAACTATCCTGTACACATAAAATCCAAAAACTTATGAACCATTGAATTGTCATATTGGTTTTGATGGCCTGTGTGCACCAGAGGTCATTGTGTATACATTTCAAGACCTAGGGCTTTGGAGGACAAGGGAAGAAGATCTGGGCATCCAGGTTAAGCTTGTTATAGAGTCTTTGCCAGTGCAAAGCCAAACAAGCAATCAACAGCTATGAGATGGTCTAGAGACACTTCACATATATTATCAACAGGCATGGCACACATAAAGCACTTCAAGGTTTATTTTCATTTTATTTCGAAGCACCTCCCTGCATGGAAGATGTTTTTGTCAACTGAATGAACCTTGAATCATCCAAATACAACCTTCTGTACTTTGCACTTGGGAAAGTGGGCTTGCTCCTATAAACCTCCTTCAATTTTTGAGCCTTTACTCTTGAGGCCATGACCCTCAAATTATGTGAGGCCCTCACGAGCAGGCCTTCTGCTATATTATCTGGCTAGACTCATATGTTAGAGAGCTACAGCATATGTAATCCCAGGATGCAAGCTATTAGGGAGCGACTCAACCTGGTTTTGTGGTTCAAAAACAGTGTTTAGCCACTAGCTCAAGCTCTCACATTTCTCGGCAAGAAAACTAGATGTGGGTTGTTTGGGGCTGGTCTTATTCTCACCAGGACCATATATATATTACCCTTGAGTGATAGAACCTTGATTGAGATAACCAATTCAACATGCAGAATGTTCAATTCTACCATATTTTTGAGTTTAGATTGCACAGTATTCCTTACACAAAATTGGCACATTTGTGAAGGACCCAAAAACCTTCTATTGAAACTGGACAACAGAAATAACCCTGAGAAACTTGTGCTTTCATAAGTGCTATGACAGCCTCCACAGACTGTATCTAGTTTACAACTGTAGCAGCTAACCTTTGTTAATACCTACACATCATAATATACTTGTACCTGAAACCAGAAAAAAAATAGGAAAATTGGTCAGGGCGCGGGGGTACAACCTGAATTTAGACTCAAAGGTAGAGACTAGCGACATTGACATAGAGACTAGTGTATTGTGCATGGGAAAACAAGACTAAGAATGAAGAGTGGTTGCTTGTGCTAGAAATATTTTTCTTGGGTCATCTCTTTTATCGGCAACTGAAACAAGTGTCTCCTCATCCATGGCTTGGGCCCCTTATGGGAAGTTGAAACCAACTACAGTTAAATAGGAAATGATCACAAAACATTGTATTCTCAGTAATTAGAGCCTTCATGGCAAACCCCCTTCAATTACAAAGGTTTGCTTATGATATAAGCAAGCATCATCTAAGGCCAAAAATGCTATTTCTACTGCCATATCATTAGGTGTCACTAACCTTTTCAACAGTGTTTGTGATTCAGTTCCTCATGCTCACATTACACAGACCACAATAGCCAAATTATGAAACAAAACCAATCACTATGCACACTTCTCAAGGTATCTTGTGATCCTTGAAACTATGACAGAGGCCAAGACATGTGAAATAACTCATGGTTCACTGTATTAAAGAGCACATAGCTCAACAGCATTTTAGTTTAAAATTTGACCCCAATTCACATAACAAACGCACCTTGAAATTTTGAGTTCCAAGGATCCATTTTGGAAACAGAATTCATCAGAGGTACTACATGCAAACATGGTTGCATGCACATATGAAATGTCTGCACCAAATTCCAAACCACTTATCAATATACCCATATACATTCACAAGTGCATGTACTACAAAGTTTGTCCTGTACTTCTCAAACAAAGGAAATATCATTGAAAGAAACAAAAGTATGAAGAATAAAAATATCCAGTGCCCAGTTCAGAAGCTATAGACAAAAAAACAAAACCAAGCATGCAAGTGAAAGGACAACTCATCCCCATGGAATGGGTTGGGCAAAGACTTTACCATTCCAAACTTATTAACCATGAAATCTGCAAATTGAGTGGGAGAAAAGCCCATTACAATTCCATGGACACGCCTTACAATGCCATCTTTGCTGCTAATGCATGCCCACATTCATAAACATCAAAACAAATTGGAATATAAGCCAAACTCAAGCATCCCTTGATGATCATTTTAAGGATGATCATCAAAAGTT
>Ga0209611_10013659_pt1 | contig 11086 bp, 3 predicted proteins | sample S1TSphgellanicum_3_FD_187693 | JGI IMG/M metagenome (GOLD analysis project Ga0209611, IMG submission 187693) | Host-associated microbial communities from peat moss isolated from Minnesota, USA - S1T2_Fc - Sphagnum magellanicum MG (SPAdes) (version 2) | ecosystem: Host-associated > Plants > Peat...
TTTTTCTTTCTCCTCCCCCCCCCCCCCTCTCTCTTTTATTTATTTATATTAATTTTGTTGTTTTCCTTTCTTCATTTTTTTGTTGATTTTTAAAAAAATTCCTTGTGAATTTTGGACAATAATTGATGGAGAATCATTCCACATTGCAAATGATTATGATGAATCAAAACTACATGCATGCAAAACATCGAAACGAGATGTGAACCCTAATACCTAAAATACATTGTCTCCTATTATTATGCAATTTGTAGAAAATAACATGTGTTTTGCATGCACACATTGAGGAAGGGAAAAAGAAAAATGGTAGTTTCAGTATTAGTTGCTAATTTTCACCATTATATAATTTGTAAGATATAGTTTCCATAGTCAATTTCCTTGCATCGTTACATTGTGCAAATGCAAATGATTACATTTATGTTTTTATAGTTTTTTTATTTGTTCGCAAACGAAACACCTTCATTTTATTACAATTCACTAGTAAAAAACAACATCGATTTGTGACTACAATTTGTGACAAAAAAAGAGTTGCAATCAACTTTGTAATTAAAAAATCTTTTAGTTGCATAAATGAAGTCGCATTGAACATTTAATCACAAATCATGACTTGGTGTGATGTCAACACATTTTCCATGGATGAAGTATGTGGTCAATGTATACATTTCCATCTTGTGACTAATGTATAACATTTGCAACTACTAACCATTTTTTTGCAACTAATAAATAACCTTAACACTAATTGCCATTTGTCAACATAATAATTTTTTTGGCAAATTGCTTTATAAATAAAATATTAACCATAGATTTCAACACATTTTCTAATCCTATTTTGCCACATGGAAAAACTTGAATTTTTTATATAAATGATTTTATATAATATATAATGAGGAAAATCAACATGGTTCAATTTCAACATTTCACATGATGACACTTGAACAAGGGAAAATCTGACACATGGCACTAGGAATATTTTGGATGAAAACTAAAATTATATTGAAACATTGATTTCATCCATCCATTATGATTATTCAATTTAAATGTATTTAAATTGAAACATGTGGCACAACCAAAAGTTGCCATGTGGTATTTGACTAAATTTTGAAAATAAAAATTTAAAAAATACTTACATAGGTAGGTAGGTAAAACTATGTGCATAAAAAATACTTACCTACCTAGGATGCATATTGGCTTAGGCTAGTTATTTACTTACCTACCTACCTATTTAAATAGGAAGGTGGGTAAATAGTTAGGAAGGTAAAAAGGTAGGTGAGTTAAAAAGTAACCATGTAAATTATTTTATTTTATTTTATGTTTTGTTTTTAGGGCAAGCTTTTTTAAGTCTATCACAAATGGCACATGATTTTTAATGTGAATTTTTTTTAAAAGGGCATCTTCTTGAAATGCTTTGTAAAATGACATTAAAACACAAAAAATATGAGTTAAACCTTTTAGTTGCACTTTAATCAAAAATTCAATTGTAATTTAAAATGATTCTCTCACAAGCTTTGTGTTTGTTTTTAGTTTTGTAAATTCTACAGCTAAATAAATAAGAAATAAGTAACTAGTTAACTAATTAAAAACCTACCCAACCATCCACTTACAAAACTAATTATTACATATTAGTCTTTAATTATTTTATTAAATTTTAGAAGTGGCATTGATTATTATTATTTCATGGTTTCCAACAATTAATCAATTGGTTCATAGTAATAATTCAAAATTAATAATAAAATATTTCAAGAAATAATCATTTAATATCTAATTAATTGATCAAATCATGAGTTAATCATTAAAGTTTTCAATGTATTTAATTATTTGGAAATTACTTATAAAATAATAATTTTCTGTCATTCGATTACTTAAATAAGACCACTATTTTTACTTTTGAAAATGAACCTTTTAAAAATGCTAGTGATCGATTAATTAAATAAAATAATTTAACTCATGAAACCACAATTATATTTTATTTTATAATGAACTGACTATTAACTAATTAATATTTATTAGTTACTAACCATAATACTTCATTAATAAATATTAACTATCACATTGTCAATAAATAATAAATATATAATATAATACATTATTACATTATAATTAAGAAATATTAACTGACTTTTAAAAAATTATTAAAAAATAAATTTTAGTTAATTCAATTAAAACTTTAAGTAAATATTAAATCAGTTTTAATTAATCATCGATAGTAATTACACAATTTCGTTTGTGAAGAATTTATTATTTATTATTTATTGGCTAACTAAATATCTACTAAATAGTAGTCATTAATTATTAACCATTATTTTTTATTAAGTAGTTAAATCAAATTATTGAAATATTTCAGAATTAATAACAGGAATAATTACATAACTATTATCTGAATAATTGGTCAGAATTTTTTATTTATCCCACTAAGTATTCAGATTAATTAATTAATTATTAATAATTAAATATTTAATAATATTTAATAATATTTTGCCAAAATCATTCATTGATAAATGTCAAATATATATTATTTATTAATAAAATTATTGAAATTTTGATAGAAATTAAATAATTTGTAAAATTAATTATTATTACACATTTATTAATTAATCGAATAATTAATATGATTAATTAATGTATCAATTTATGATCTAATATTTAATTAATCAACAATTGTTTTTGAAGTAAGTAATAGATAACAATTGATTATTTAATTAGTTGGTATTAACTAAAATATAAATAAATGATTGAGTAAAATTATTCAGTTCATACTTTATTTAAACTAATAAATTATTTTATGACAATAATTCATCAATAATTAATGTTTGTTTAATACAATGATTATATCATATTAATATGACCTTGATACTATAATTTAATCATACTTCAATAAAGATGGCATATTTTTTAAATGAACCATACAAATTGTTTCAATCCAATAGGTTCATAATATGGGCAAATATTTGTTTAAGATGCCTTAAATAAAATGTATATTGCATGTTCTTGATGGAGTCCATAAAACCTTAATGTATATTATGTTGAAAATTCAAACTCAACCAGTTAGGTTTCATTAATTACTGGAGTAGGAAAATAAATAGGTTACTTTCACAAGGTTGAATTACTTTCTTTACTTATATAGATTTGGTTATTTGTGGTTTGGTCTTTTAGTTAAATACCTTGGTGTTAATGGTTTAAATCTCTTTTCTTCATCACACAAGTTTGTGTATTTCATGTGACAAGAACCTTGAGGAGTTCTTGATGTTATGTTTCGTGTTGTGAACATCATGTTGTAGTTTCTTTTCAATAAAGATTTATGTTTACACTTGAGTGGATCTTCTATTTGTTAACATATTAAATGTATAAACACACCATAATGATTAACCAAATTGCAATTAATTTTGAAACTAAATGAACATAGGAGCCTACTCTTGGATGAAAAATCCAAAAAATGAATCAATATGGAAGGATGTGGAATTTAATAGTCACAAAAATAGTCCTAAATTTTAAAAGATGATGACTATTTGTAAATTTGATAAAACAAAGTTGCAAATGATAGATAGTCACATGTAGTCATATGTACTTGCAAATTGAATGGTTACATATTACAAAATTCTTGTAATGATTAAATTTCATTGAAAGAGAAGGGTGGATTTTTTTTGGCAAATATGTTTTTACAATACCCCAAGCTTTTAATGGCTAGGTGTAAAAACCTACAATATCTACATGTGAACCACAAGCAATATTAACATCGATGATGGAAAGAAAAAAAAATTAATAAGAAAAAAGAAAAAAATAATGATGAAAAAAGGAAATAATAATAATAATAATAAGCCAAAAATAAAAAGGCCTTACAAAAAATAAGAAATTTCAAGAAAATGACTTAACAATGAAGATATTGCATTATTTAAGGCATTTTCCTATTGTCAATTTAAGTTTTTCATATTATATGAAAGTATTATAGTCATTTAGACATTATATTATCAATGATAGAATTTTCAACCACATGAAGGTATTGCATTTTGCTATGTACCTTTCATTTGAGCCTTACTTAGATGGTGGTTGATAATTTTATAATATACCCCAAATGTAGGTATTGCAATATAATTTTGTGTAATACATGCATTTTGGGTCAAACTTATATTATCACCAAGCATTGAAAAAAAACACTTAAGGATGTCAAGGTTTTTGCAATATTCGCATGTGGTGATGACAACATATGATCTTTTCACATCACTTAGTAAGTTTAGGAGATAATAGGTAAATAGATAGGTAGATTGGTCCTTAAGTCAGGGCCATAAAGTGATAGATTAAAAAAAATGTTTTCTTTTTCAGCCTTGATTCCCAGTGTAAAGCCCTTGAGGCTGATTTCAGTGATTCCACCAATAGGAATGCTTGATTTGAGTTCAACCTTGGCCTTGACTCCTAGTGTAAAGTAGGTCTTATTTAGTCAAGAGATGAGATTTCTATAATGTTTGACTTAGAATCAACCCAAAATTTTTTTTGGGGTTTTTATCATTGTACTGATGTGTGCTAATTCGCCTATAATAACGTATGAATCATCATAGGCTAAAGCAGTAAAACCTGGATCAGGTGTCTAGTCCTAAGCATAGGTACTGATGATAGGACATGCTATACGAGGATGGCAGTACGATACCCTACTAAATTTTGTAAACCCTTGTTTCGTAACCTGCTAGTAATGTCACAAAAGGACACTATTGAAAGTGATGATGGAAACACTATCTAGAGTCTGCAGTCATTATCGCATTTTGGAGAGGAACAGTGAACCGGAGAAATTAGCTTTAAATATAAGTTTAGAGAACTGAAGTGTAGCAGGCTAGATCACATATAGGATATGATTATTTATATTATTATATTTTTTTCCGGGTTGGTTATTACAACTAATTTACAAATTTTCACCCAAAAATGATGAATTGGGAAGCCCTATCAAATTCCATACCTACCTTATTCTTAGCATAGAGAAGAAAAGGAAAAGAAAAAACAAACGGCAACGCGCTTTTAGTCATGAATCATGATTCGTGATCCGTGTGGAACAAGGCAGCCGGCACACACAAGTGAATAGCCACGGAGCTGGATTGCATAAGTTGGCAACACATGTACCATGCCTCTCATGGACTTTTCGGCAACACTCTTTTGTCTTTGCCGCTGGTGGGACTGGATAACTTGACGATCTGATCGGCTATTAGCTGGTCGACGACTCGAAAGGGATTTGGGATATGCGTTATGTGGCCTTCTACCTGAAAAATCACTTTACAGATAGTGGTCGCAATGATTCTGGAACCACAGTAAGTTGCTTGCCTTTTCACTGCTGAATCAGCACCTACTTTGGTACCTTCACCTTCTTGAGTAAGAAGAAAGCATCAAAAAGGCCGTCAATGGTCTATTGGTAGAAGTATGGCAACTGTGAATCCCAATGGTTGGCCAGCTCGGCAAAATTGTGAATGGCATTGGCAAAAAATTCTTTATGACCCCAAAAAAATGTGCTTGCTATCAGATTGGGTTCCCGTTTCTTCGCACAATCAACGATAGTGATTATGGCTTGTCAAAGCGAAGGCAGGAGTGCCATCACATCGTCTCTCATAAGTGATGAGCAATTGTTACAATCCAAGGGGAATAGTTTTTCTTGTGATGGCACTCTACGCCAGCTCTACCAAAGCTTTCTTATCGTTTCTCAAGATCCAATAAGGGAAATGGGCCAAAATCTTCAGCTTTTTGGGAGTGTATCATTATGTGAAACACAAGCCACAAGGTTTTGGATATTATCTTGCACAAAGTCTAGAGACAACATAACATAACAAAATTCATTGGCTATTATGGTTTCATGTTTACTACATATGAATTTGGAACATCTTTGGAGGAAGTTTTGTAAATAGCCTTCAAGCTTTACAAGCTCAACTACCTCAAAGGTCAATCTTTTGCATACATTCATTGTTCGTTACTATTGGAAGACATGGCCAAATGAGTTGATATTGAGTTGAAGGAGAACATTCCCATGAAGCACAAATTATCTTATAAGTAGCACAATGGAAGTATGTAAGGATTGCAAAATTGTGGCATCCTTGAGTGATGGCAAGGGGAAGCTTCCAAACCAGGTCCCACAAGGGAACAAAGTTGCAAAGGAAGATCAAAAGATTAAGTTATTGAAAGATTGTATTGTGCACGAACATGCAAGTGAAAGCAATTGTGGATGAATGAAATTACATTACATTGTCCATAAAATGTTGTCACAAGGCAACTTTTGTAAGATTTTGGGATTTGTAATTGGCCATGTGATTAAATATAATCAATTAAAATGAAAAAGGACCCAACACTACAATGTTATATACAATATATATCACTTGTATGAATTTCATGAATAGTTTTTGAATAGCCATAACATAATGGACTTTCAAAAGAGTACCCAAGAACCTATAACAATGCATAATTAATGAGTATGGACTCCATGCACCTTTAGATAATGCCTTTAATGAGTAAAAGACTCAATGGTAATATGATGTGATAACATTGATACCAAAAAGGATTTTTTGGAAGGATTTTGATGATCAATATATTTTATGTACTAATGGTTTTTTCTTATTATGTTTTTTATTTAATGAAAACAATAGTTTAAAAGCTCATTTTTCAAATTTAAATTCTTTGTAATGTAACTTAGGGTTGAATGTTTTTTATAATAAATTTCTAATGATAACTTGTAAAATGACATGTGTGATTCAAAGTATCATGCCTTCACACTACATTCGTAATGTTAATTTATGCAATTATGAACTTCCATATGTGCTTTAAAATGTTACACCTTAGTGTGTTTTCACTCAGACATAATGGTGGTGACTTTGAAAAAAACCAAAATTTTCAAAGAGTATCTAGCCTTGATGGGGTTCACCATGCCTAAAAGTGTTTTTAACATAATAGATGCATAAAAATACTTGCAATTATGTCAATAAAAGGAGCTTGTGAAACTTAGACATTGTTTGGTTGTTGGCACAAGTTCACCATCACTATCCAATTTTGAGATGATAACTTTGAATTTCAATTTTGGTGCCAACACAAGTTTTAGGCCCACTTTTTAAAAACCTTGGGGCCAACTTTGAGCATTTTTGGCTTGTTGTTTGGCCCCAACTTACTCATAAATGCTAAAACATTAACATCGGGATATTGATAAATGCTGGAACATTGGCCCCAAAGATTGCAAATTGGATTCCCAAATTTGATGGTATCCTTTTTTCACCCTTGGGGCCAATAAAAGGCCATAAAGTTCAACATATATTAATAACTTGGGGCAAAGTGAAAATATTTTTCTATTTCAGCTTTGACTCCTTGTGTAAAGCCCTTGGGGCTGATTTCCACTTTTGCACCAATAGAAATGTTTGATTTAAGTTGAACATTGGCCTTGATTCCTAATGTAAATTGGGCCTTAATCCTCAATTGTAAAATTCTACATCCCCTTTTAGTGGTCAAGTACCTCCTATGCACAACTTAACTTTAAATTCAACATTAAGACATGAATGCAAAGTAGGTGAAGAAATTTCCATAAACTTTGCCCATGCCAACATTTTGTTTTAGTAGCATTCATCTTTTGAATTTTGGAATTTGTTTGTGTGTTTTTTGTGAAGTGCAACTATCAATTTTGGGTCAATGACCGTGGGCAAATAAAGCTTTGTCATTCATTGATGTTTCATTTTGTTTCTTTTATTTCATGTTGTTTACAATTAGGACTTGAATGGTGAAAATTATGATAACACAATTTTGTTTTGTGTGTGTTCTTTTTGTGAGAAAAAAAGTATGTGTGTTTTTGGTGTGCAAACCTCTCTCTTTTTGTGCAAAACTCCCTATGTACAACATTAGAAAACAATGGATATGGTAATGCCAAAATGTACAATCTATGTACAAAATTAGAAGACAATGCATACATATGGTGATGAACCAAATTTGTATATGCAAAGCTTTGATACTAGCTATTGGGTGGGCAAGGTTTTTCATAATGGTCACACTATTTGACTAGGCTTGCAAGTTGTGTTCCACCTTGTGTTTGCATACCATGTTTCGAGTGAATCCATTGGGCATGTTCTAAAAATAATAATGCCTTGTCAGTGTTATATTTAACACATATAATGTTAAATTTGAACCCCAAATTAATCTAAAGATTATATATATGGGTGAAAGCAAATTCAAGGTGAGCCACTTCTGTTCAAAAAAGGTGATGTATAACTAGTATTATAATATGCAATAAGCTAAAATCTTGATGGCATTTTTTGGTTATCCTAAACATAAGTAAAAAAAATTTAAAATTTGCACAACAACATTTTTGAACTCAAAGTTCATTTTGATCCAATGGTTAAATGAGGAGGATCGGATAAAATCAATGTACATAGAGTAATAATTTACAATTTTTTAGCAGCCATAGGGCCTCATGTTTATGATTCATGAAACATTACCAAACAAAAGAAAATTGAAAAAATAATGTAATGCCCATCTATAAAATTTCCTCCACTTTGATATGGTAGTGATTTTTTCTTTAAAAAAGATATTATTATGCATTCATTATTAAAAAATGCAAAAAAACACATTTTTTGAATGAAATTTCATCCAAAAACTTTAAATTTCTAAATTTTCTTAGATTTAATTAAAGTATATAATATCATACAACATAAAAAATTTCACCCAAGAATTCCATCCACAACCTTAGTTTTGAAGTATATGTTCAATTTTTCAAACTTTCTAACGAGTATTATTTTGTCATAAATATATTCCATACATTCAAATTTTTCAATGTTTGTTGATTTTTTTTAAATGATTGATTGGATGAAGTCTAAAGCTAATCAAATATACTTAAAATAAGCAAAACTAATCCAAAATGTGATGTCCATAGATTACCAAAAATTTAATTACAAAAATATTATACATGTGACTACAATTTTGGGGGGTTCAATGTGTTTTCACCTCTATATATATATAATATTTAAAAGCAATTCAAAACCTTAAGGGTTTTTACATGGTACAAATGCAAGTGTTAGTTCACCCAAGGTGTCATTCTTTGTGTCATAAAACCACCAAAGAAATTTCCTAATTCTATTTGGAAGGCACCTTACAACTCTGAATATCCACTTTAGAAAAGTGGATTGTTTTTAGAGAGAGGTGGAAAAATAGTAAAACTTTGAGAGGATAAGAGGAATCTTCTACTAAAATCCCAATCTTAAGTTGCAAGTATAAAAAGGTTCCCCCTTTCAGCTTTGCCTTATGGTTTTTGATGGGTAAAGCCCGATGGTGGGGGAACATTACAAAAATTAAGGCCCAGATTCTATTATTGTCTTGTCCCAACCCCTCATTTTGGGACCCCACCCAAGGTTTTACCCAACATGAAAATTGTAATGTTGTAGTTATGTAAATTGAGTAAATGGGAACTAACACTCTTGGACCTCTCAAACAAAAGAACTTTGACATGGCCTTATAGGCGGACCCTCAAGTGTGAGAGTTCACCTAGTTAGGACCCAAGTTTGGACCACCATGGGGGTAGCCTTTGTGGCAACTTCGATTATGAGTCTAATTGTTGGGTTTGGTTTGACTCTTGGTTTGACATACTCACAAGCTGCATAGGTGCCAACAAGTGAAGGTTTGAGGAAAGGAGCTAGGGCCATTGGTCATGGTGTACTAAATCTTTGAATTAGGCAAAATTCGCAATTAGGCCAGAAGACAAGAGTTGGTAATCCCAAGCAACAAGGCCTTCGACCACTTGGGAAGTCTGTAGTAGGTATTAGTCTCACCCATCTAGAGGTCAAGGTTAACCCAAGGTAGTGAGGCAAATTTGAATGTTGAAACCTCACCAAGTGCATGGTTTTGCATATGTAGGTGGTGTAGGCATTTAGAATGCCACAAAAATAGAACGAGGTGATGTGGGAATGGCACCAAGGCATAAACAAGTGCGATAGGTGGTATCAAAACAAGCTCTTAGGGTCGAATGTGAATTCTTGTAAGGCATTTGGGGGAGGTGAACATTTGAAGGTAGATGGCCTCAAAATGATTTGTTGCCCATCACATAGGTTGTGGTGGAACCCAAGGCCAAGAATAAGGACATGACCAAAAAGGAAAAGGAAAAGGATGCTGCTATGGAAGAATTAATGATTATAACCCAAACCATGGTTGGTGGGGAACTTCATGGTGAAGAGGCTTGAAGTTTAAAGGACGTGGTGGAGGAGGCAGCACAACTTGCCCTACGAAAATCCAAGAAGAAGAAAACAAGGAGGGATGAGGTTGTGATGCACCCCCAAGCTCCTTGATGGACTCAGCTGCGAGTCCAAGGAAGAAGACAGCGGAAGGAAAAGGAGTTGGGGCACGCTCCCTAGCTCGTAACACTTCGAGGGTAGAGGGGTGTGCTAAGCTCTGGGATGGGATTAGGAAGATTGACAAGTAAGTCACTTACTCACATGGACCTGCACAAACCAAACAATAGGTTGGTTAGTGTGTAGCTAAACCACCTTTGGTGCACGGACAAACCATGGGCAAACTCGGACTCACAAGACTCACCACGGCTCGGACTTGGAGGAAACCACCATCTTCCCCCTTGTAATATACTTTCTGCCTGGCCACAGGACCAACACCCAAATGTCATTTTGTCCCGGGACTCCCAAATGGGAGTCATGAAATTCTCAAAGTTGGGACTCCCACGATTTTGGGGGCCCATAACTTTGTGTGCAGACCTTCGATTGAAATGAGGTCTAAAGCAAAGTTGTAACCTTCATCAAGAGCTTTCCAATGTATGTGGCACACCACCTTCAAGTAAGTAAATCGGGGCGATTCTCAACTTTTAGTGGTCAGGAGTCAAATTGCCAATTTGATTTCCGACCCTTCTTTTGGCCATAACTTGTGTTTTAAATGTCCAAATGGGTCATATGAGCCCATTTTAGACATTTGCGTTTCAAGAACTTTCCAATTATATAAGGAACTTCTCAATTTAATCAATTTTGACCCTTGCAATTTCCCTATGAAGATTCAAGAATCCATTAGGACTTTAACTCCCAAAGTGGGAGTTCATTTGGGAGTTCATTTGGGAATGTGCGGGTTCATTCCTTCACACTTTCTTGCACTCCCGGGAACA
>Ga0209611_10013660_pt1 | contig 11085 bp, 7 predicted proteins | sample S1TSphgellanicum_3_FD_187693 | JGI IMG/M metagenome (GOLD analysis project Ga0209611, IMG submission 187693) | Host-associated microbial communities from peat moss isolated from Minnesota, USA - S1T2_Fc - Sphagnum magellanicum MG (SPAdes) (version 2) | ecosystem: Host-associated > Plants > Peat...
AAAAATGAAGAAACAAAATAAAAAATAAAAAATAAAAAATGGGCAAAAAAATCTAAGGCTACGTATTTGCTTCTTTTTTTATCTTTTTTTTTTTGGATGACGTCTAGCCAGCAGCTCCGGGGAGCATTCACAACAACCGTGCAGGAGGAGAGGTTGCTTCCGGTCCGAGGTAAAAGATTTAACCTTAAATTGCAAATTATTTGAAGTAGGATAACCCTAGAATTAAGCATGAGTAGAAAAGGATATATATGAATGGCAATAAGGTGTGAATGACATTTGTCAACAATTAAAAGGCATATACATTTGTGTTTTCGTTGTGCTTCTTCCGTCATCTCTTTGGTCGTTTGTAATCCGTCCATACCAACAAACTTAACCAATTATTGGCAAATCCATGAAGACTGAATACAAGTTTAAAAAACATTTGTACAACACACTTAAACATACATCAGCTCATTTCATATGTGCATAAGGTGTCTCCATACAAACATTGAACATTTTTCCATATTGATTTGTAAGGTAAGTTCAACATAATTAGTGGACTTTGGAAAACATATTATTGGGATTTTGGATATTTTTAAATCAATATATCTTTGCTAAAAACTTCAATGGTAGATGCATGTATGGGGAAGAATATCCACACATTTGCAATGTAGTTTTATAAAATCAAAAGAGTTGTAACACCAACTAAAGAGAAATTGCTCCAAACAAGCATTCACAATTTCCTATTTGTCCTTTGTTAATCCACCCACAACCTCCTTTTTAAAAAATTCTTATTTTTGTTCTTGTTGCACATCCTTCTATTGGATACCTTCGGTCCATCAAAAAGATGGGATTTGCCCAACATATTTTACAATGTTGTATCATGCTTCAGCCTTCAAGAGGAAACATTCCATGTACTCAAGATTTTAAGGATGTCAATTCCCACATAAATGAAATGCAAAAAATAGACCACCCATGTCCTAGACCCCATGAATAAACAATTATACCTTGGTGAATGTGAGCTTCTAACAAACACACCAAATGTAACATGTTGAAATGACCATCCAAGTCATACCACAAGGATGAAAGTAAGATTGAATGTACAATTTCTGGACATATTAGCTTTCCTAAAATGGGCCTAATATCCATTTAGTAGTAGGGTGATTGTTTTTATGGTACACTTTAAAAACTTTTCCACTAAAAATAAAAATGTATTTTAATATTGTAATGGTGGTTTTATTTTGGTTAGAAAATCATTAGTCTTGAATTAAGGTTTTACTAGCCCCTTGCATTGCACACATGGAGCCAAAACCAAAAAATGGATTTTTTTTCCCTCCCCATAACATGGAATTACCTTTAAGTTAGGCCATTGGTTGAATTATTAAAGAGGAGATGGTGAAGACTCTGTATATTGGTGGTCACCAGTCATGTGAAAGATGTAACCAATGATCATTGGTAACAATTCATCTACCTTCCTTTGCAAATTCCAAATATGCACCCACATGATCAAACTACTGTTTGTAATTTGTTTTGAGTTTGCATGCTCTCAAATGCATAGTCTATTTTGTTTTGTTTTGAATGCATTGCAATGTCCTACCTACAATTGATTTCCAAAAAACTAATCTTCAAACACATTTTCAAATTGCAAGCATTCTTTCATTAGCTATTTAATCCTTTTGGTTATTTCATTTGTAGCATTTGAATTTTGAAGCTTGCAATTTTCAAAATTTTCAATCCATGGAGCTTGGAATTGTTCATGGCAAAGATGACTTAGGCTATGTTTTGTTTTATGAACATTTTAAGACTACCTTGGGGCTTTGTGGCAAGAGCTTTGATCCAAGGAAGTCTAGTATTGACACTTATGCCATAGAAGTAGAGTGCGTCAAACTATGGGGTCCTCACAAGGGGTACAATGGTTTTAAGTGGAAGGTAGATGTTAATCCTCCAGAAATTGAAGCAAGATATTGAAGGAAGAATCAATGAACTCAACAATGTTATTAATCAAAGAGGCCAAGAAAATAGTTTAATTTTTTTAGCCTTTGTAAAAGGGATTGTTGTAGAAAGTAAAGGTATCAAAGTGAACTAGGCGAGATTTATAAAGTACATTAGCAAGGATTAGGCATGACACATTAACAATAAAGGGGTCCTACCCCATTATGCGTTTGGGTCATCAATTTTTTTACATTTGCAAATAAACACCAAGGTTCACCAAGATCAGAGTAGATTTTTGATCCTTGTAATTAAGGATGTGCTAACAATTCTGTAAGAAAATGTTTTGAAGTAGTTTTGCCTATTCCTTCAATTGCAGGTAAACATCATTTGAGGTGTCCCAACAACTCCAATAATTGTTATTGGTAATGTTGTACTCCCACTCAATTTCCTTTTTGTTAAGACTCCATCCGATCCATTACCCAATTGTGCTATAAATCCAATTAGTACTCCCCTTCTAACAACATCCATGGTAGGTGCAACAAATGTCTCAACTCTTGTGGTCGTTATACCCACATCCAATGATTAAGTAACATCTTGTGGTAGAAACAACTTGTGCTTTTCAGGTCTTTCCTTTGTTCTTAGAATTTGTCTATCCAACATGAAATTTTGATATGGGGTTTCTATAAGCTCTGCATACTCCTTTCCATATTCAAGATTGTCATTTGTTTATTTTTCAATAATTTGTTGATTTGCCTCCAAGTTCAATTGTCATTGTAAACTCCGAGTCACCATCTGATTCATCTTGTTTCACAATTCTTTGTCTTTAGAGTCTATATGTCACTTTATAGTCCTTATGGCGTTAACCACTTAAACCTTCGATACTTTTTAACATACCTTTTTAAATTCTAAATTAAACAAGGAACAACATTATTCATATAAACACTCTCATCTACAATGTCGAACAAAATTTGTATAAAACCTTCCCATTATTGAAAGAAAAAATAGAAAAAAATTTCCCCACAAAATGGTCGCCAAATGATAAAAATGAAATTTAATTCCTGTAGAATATTTCACACCACTATAACAATAGATTTGCATTTCACACGCATACATTCACTATTCCTACTTTAATTCTCAACATACTTAACACTACCATTCATTAAAACATCATATTCATGGTTATTGCATATAACCAAAATCTACACTTTAGAATACATTATAAAAAACCCCAGAAACAAGATTTTAATTCATTTCATCATATTTTAATACTACATATAATTCATTCAAAAACCTCTCCCTTTGGGTAGTCCCTAGTCTTCATCATGATTCAAAACCAACAAAAATTCAAAATTCAAAATAACAAAGTTCCATGATCAGTCCTTAACCTGAATGCCTTATTCATCCAAAATCATGTATTCATCCTACCCCCTTAATAGTCCAGAAATACTAGGTCACAAAAACAAAAGATTCCCAATTTTGAATTGCTTAGTCCAAACTTCATACAAGATGTAAATGCTAGCTGATGGTTTCCATATGAAGATTCATGCAAAATGGCATAAAATGGAATACTCAAGGAAGTTTCAATGTTGATTTAAACCTAGGAACCACTAGAATGAACACTACACTTATCAAGTCTTGTCCAATGGCAACTTCAAATTCTACCCCATAATGGCGTTGGCACTAAAATGACAAAGAATTTGTAGTTCTCCAATTTAACAATAATGGAAGTAAAACCATAGACGTCCTATTTATCCACTTGTGCTACACACCTAACAAATAACCAACCCCAATTTTGAAGCTTTGAAAGGATGAAATGTTTGAGGTCTACTAACACAAAAGCAATTCAAGCACTAATGAATTACCAATCACCTTCCCACTACAGAAACAAAAGCTTAAGGGTGCTTGAAACAAATTATTACACTCTAATTTTGAACAAAGAACACAAATGTTGATTTCTTCAACAAAATTTTCAACTATGCCTTCAACTTTGTTCAAGATCTTTCACACCTAAACACAATAGTCACAAAAATGTAGAGGGAAAATGAAGAGGGAAAGGAGGGCAAAGAGAATTTGCCTACAATTTGGTGGTACTTGACTTGGATTTTGTGATGGTGGATCATTAGTTGCTATAATGTTTTGCCGCTAAAAGCGACAAGCTTTTTTGATTCTCTATGCACCCGCTTACCCTTTCTCTCCTAAACAATGAATGAGCAACACATCTTGCCCCCTTACCCCATCCCCCTCAAGGTACTAGTTGTCCCTATGAACATTTTCTTGCCTAGGTTTTCAAAATACTTTTTGGACATTTTTACTTTAGCAACATGGATGAACATTTGGTTTAGTTTATTTTGCTTGGACCCTATAAAGAATGATGAGGAGGTCTACTTGCAATTACAAAACATTCAACAATAAACTATTAAATGTGTTGAGGTTTCTTATGAACACTTGTTGAAAAAGTTAATTGTTTACAAGTTAAAACAACAAATGTTTTCTTCGTTATTGTTTTTAGAATAGGGCTATTAATTTACCTTGGATTAACAACAATGAAAATGAACAAGATACATTGATTGAACACAAGGAAGTCATTGCAATTTGTGATCATGAAAATGGCCCTGTTAATTTGAGTTACAATGCTCTAATTATTAACCACACCAAAAGTTAACGAAATTATGTCTAATCCAGTAATACATGTTACAACTAAATCTACATCTATATGTATTAATTGTAGTAAATAGGTCATATTCTTGAAACCTATCATAACTAGAAGAAAAAACTTGTAGTAGTATCAACCGCCATAGTGAAGTCTATAAAACCCATAACATGATCTAATGCACAACCTATTAAACCTATTAAAATACCCTTACATTATCCTTGTATTATATGTTTTAGTGTCAATTGTCAATTTGGAAATTGTCCTAGGAAAACTGAAATACATAATATGTTCAGAACCAAACTATTTAGTTTTACTACAAGGGCATGTAAGCCTCGTAAACTGATAATGTTCCAATAAATGTGGTAGTTGCTATCACTCTTCATAGCCAACAAGCAAAGCAATAGATGTTGAAAGATCAAGAAACAATTAAAGCCAAAAGAGTAGCATATTAGTAAAAGGAAGAACATTTATGTGATTCATTTGTTGAAACGACTACAACATAGTGAAAATTGATTGATTAACCATTACAAGACCTAGGGAACCATTGTAGAATAATTGGGTTGGATTCCTTGAAAATAATCAAACCAACGAAATGCCTTTACAACATGTGACATTAGAACAAGTAACATTAAAAAAACTGTGGAAGAGATTGAAAAGAAGAGGTCACAATTGATTGGTGCACGGGGTGCAGTGGGTGAGGTAAACACATTTGGATGTGGTGACAAAATGTTTTAGCAAAAGCTAAATTAATAAGTCCTTACACTCCCACTTTTTTGTGTTGTTGGATGCATGTTTCTGTGTGCATAGATAAACAAAATGGCTTCAATATGATGTGTGCATAAATCCAAGGCATTTCAAAAGCCCTTCATTGTTTGAAATGGCAGGGGCAAGGCTAAACTTGGTGGGGACACATGGGAATTTGGTGAGTACATTATAACCACAACCATGATTGTTATGTGTAGTTTGAAACGAGGTTAATCATGAGATGATGAATTTGAAGATTCCATATAGTGCTTGAAGCCATTTAAGTGTAAGTAGGTAGATGATTTTCGAGATTAAATTGGGGTTATGTGGGTCTTTGCCCTATTAGGTGTGGATGATGATGGTGTGGAAAATATGTGTTCAAAAAATCAATGTTGGAATGTGTGACAAGGATCCAATTTTGAGATGTTATCATCTTCGATTGGGGCCTTGTATCAAATCATGTTGAAATGAAAAGGCAATATGCCAAGTTGTTAGAATCATGTGATACAAAAGCTTAGGACATTGAGTAATTGAATGTGACAATTGAAATGTTCATGAAAATACTATTGGCACATCAAGTGACCCCACATCATATGCTAGACCTTTTGGTAGCAACTACATCAAATGGAGAGGTGCACAAGGGAGTGAACAACAACTCCAACTTAACGACCACCATGTTTGTAAATTTGCAATTTGGTAGTATTTGGTAGCATGCAATTATCAACTATTCGCAATGTTAATTAGAGGAGGGGAAAGTGAACATGATGGGGAAGCAAGATCTGGGGTTATTATTGGACTACAAGAATTTCAAGCCCCATAGTCACATTGCCTTGATCTAGTGGTAGTGTCACAATAAAAGGAAGCCAATTTGCATGTCCAACATCCTTTACCACAATCTAAGATGGCCATGAAGAAGCTAAGAAACAATGGACACTAAAAGAAAATTGAAAATCAATGACCAAATTTGCCACTCATTTATAGTTGTAATGGATAAACAGATGTGACTAAAAATAGCCTAGGTGTTTTGGACAAATGCCATAAGATAGTTAATCATAAAAAACATGACATGGCCATGAAGTTGAAATTTTAGTTGCAAACCTTACGATTAGGCCAAAAATTTTCATCCATTGCCATGGATGATCTTTAGTATGATGTGGAACCCCAATTTGAGATTGCATTTGTGACTACATTTGGGATAGTTGCCATTGATGGGTGGTTAGGATTTAACCCCGTGGTAATTTAAAGACCAATGGCCATAAAACGTGGCAATTTTTCATTTGTTCAAAAAATATATATTATAATTATAAAAATTAAATACTACAATTACAGTAATTAAATATTATAAATACTTAATTATAATCAATCTTATGTTAAACTATAATAGGCAACCTATTTTATGCCAGGCTAAAGTAGAATAGGCTACGTAACATAGGTTATATAGGTAGGTAATAGGATCCTATTTATTTTGTTGGGGACAAGCCTTTTGATTGGCTCATCCCAAATTGCACATGCACTATGTTTATAGTGCATACCATGAATCTAGTCCATTTTTCACTTACTTATATACTTTACAAGTTTGAAGTTGTAGACAAATGATATGTGATAAATTCTAATAAAAGGGAAACACTATGACACTACAACATTATCACATCCTTTGTCCCATACAAAAACATTATGATATATATCCACACAATAGAATATTTACTATTTTCCCTAACTATTTACTACCTATCCTATTTATTCCCTACTACTTAACTTAGCTACAATATACTATGTACTACTTATCCTACTTATTACATATTACATAAGTTACATACCTACTATATATTACTTAACCTACATTTAGTAAATTAATTACTTAACCTAACTAATTTATTATTATTATTATTATAAATATCATATGTCTACATAATAAATATATTTACAATTTAACCTAGCTACTATTTACTACTACCTATCGCACTTTTCACATACTACCTAGGCTACATATTTACTATCTACTACCTAGCCTACATATAATATATTAATTGTTTAACATAGCTAATTAATTAATCAATTAATACAAAAACATTACAACATATCCATAAAATAAAATACCTCTTGCTTAACTTAACCTACCTACCTACTAGTACCTATCCTACTTCTTACATAATACTTTAAAGCCTATCTAATTAGTTGATTAAGTACCTAAACTAATCTAATTGATTAATTAATATGAAAACATGACCACATATTCACACAATAAACTAATTAACCTATTTAGTACCTATCTTACTTAGTACCTACTACCTAGTCTATTTATTAATTAATGACCTAACCTACTATCTACTTATTTAGTTTACCTAGCCTAACTAGGTCTAACCTTCATTGCCTAGCCTATTAACTACACCTAGTAAACTAGCATACTACTACCTATAGATAACTTAGGCCAATTAACTAAGTATGCAAGCTAAGTTAGGCTACTGATGTACATAGGCCTACTTAGTCTAATGTAACTTATTAAACTTACTTAGCTTAGTTTACCAACTAAGTTATAATAGCCTTTTCTAGTAACCTATTAGCTAATAGATATTATATCATGGAAGACCCATGGATGGGTACATTGAAGGGATAATAATCCAACTGAAATAGCAAAATTTGCCATGTGTGGTCTATGTTTTTTTATACATGTGGTAGAATATATTATTGTAGTTGCAAAAATAGTTATGTTACCATCCATCGATGGATGCAATCAAAATTAGATGACATTGTTCACTTTTCATTTACATTTTCAATGAAAAATCATTTTAGTTGTAAGTTGTAGTCACATTAATGACTAGAATTTGGTTCAACCCTTGTTGCATATGTGACTACAACAAGTTGTAACTACATGGACACGTAGGATTAACACACCACTCGTTGTAAAATAAGTTGGTTTGAACACTAGTCACATAGTAGTTGCAAAAATATGGTTAAAATGGACAACATGTCTTCTAGTGGGAAGGGCATGTGTGGTCTCTATTATGAGGTTTGTTGGTATGTGTAACTAAAAAGGTTTGGATGGGAGTTGTTGTAATAGTTAAACCTAGAAGACATTGAGATATGTGCCTTATGGGTTTGCCAAGTAAGTTTATATGTTTTGGTAGCAATACATTGCCATTTGGGTAGTTATTGGTCCATTAGAGATGCATGTGCTATAAGTTACCTACCACATCTTAAAACTTAAACCCCATTTGTTGGTCATTCGACATATAGAAATGAGGGTGGGAAATGCTATAGTAGTCAAATATAAAAGACTTTGGGATGGTTGTGTTATGGGTTTGTTTTGGTTTTATATGTCATGGTTGTAATATGAAGCCATTTGGTTAGTTTTTGGTGGTAGATGTGGATTTAATTCCTCTAGAACCATTCTAAATATACTACAACAACATATTTGCACTACAAATATACACTCATTCACAACTCTACATTATATTTAAACACACATCTATTTGTAGTCCATCAATACACCATATTCATGATTATTTCTAATAACAAAAATTTGTAATCCAGAATACAATGTATAATTATAATTCTTTTTTTGATTTTTAAATATCATAGATGATTCATACATCAAATTGAATATGGAAATTAATGGAGAAGTTTGTACTTGTTTATTGAAAACTTCAACAAAATTATAGCAAAAATCCATGTTCTATGGAAACGTAATCAAACAATAAATCAAATTTGTAATATTCAACATTAAAATCTCTAGTTTCTCTACAAAGTACCTACATATCTATTTTTATTCCAAAAATGTGTGTCTATGAATGTTTGCAACTTTCCCAAAACTTCCATTTTTATTAGTCCCCAAATCACCATCAACATGAACTACAAAATAAAATTCAACAAGAATTCAAAATTCAAACCCCCAATTGTCCAATGGCTTATTCGTATCTGTAATGCCTTGTAAGCCCCAAAAACTATGTAATATCCTACTCCCTTAACATCTAATCCATGAGGTTGCATGTGGTATAATTTTTTTATTATATCCCTACAACAAAAGGTGTCCTTGTACACTAAGTGATTTCATTGGATTTTGAGTGATTTCATTGCTTGCAATGAACGAGGACTAATGAAAAAACAGTGAATTCACTTGTTTAGTGAATGGGGACTAGTGAAAAAACAATGAATTCATTGGTCTAGTGAATGAAAACTAGTGAATTGCACCCACATTTTGTAGTAGTGTATCCAATTACATTAAACCCCATGTTTTTTTATAACATTTATACTAAAGAAATCCAATGTTGGACTTATAGCCATCTATAATACCCAATGTGTTGATAAAATTGTTTTCCAATATGTGAGGTGTTTGCATAAACATTTTAGTACACTAACATTCTTTGAATAATGTATTTTTTTTACAACACCAAAATGCATCTTAGTTCATTTTGGGTTTCATTAGATTTTGAATGAATTTGGACATTTTTACCATGGTGAAATTGATCAACCCTTTTATGAATGAGGTCTGGTTACTACGAACAATGAATTAGTTCATTAGTACCTAGTGAAACAAGGTTACTTTCAAATGAAATACAAATTTACCAAGTCATTTCACTTGTTAGTTAATTAATTAAATTTAAATTATTTAATATTTAATGTAATATTTAATATTATTGATAATTTCATGATTTTCAATTTATGAATTATTTACACGTGTGACTACCTATGTTAAGTCAAAAACTTAACTTAGGTACATAGGCCATGTAATCAACCTAAGTAAACATTTACTCTAAGGAACTACATAGGAAAATATTTGGTCAACTTACCATTATTGACAACACACCATTTGTGAGGTTTGATGTTTTGATCTTTTGCCCTTTAGGATGGAGGCGATCACCCGTATCATCAACCACCACATTTGTTGTGATAATGTGTTACATTGCATTATATTTATCAAATGTTTCATTTTAAACATTACAAAAACATAAACTTTGAAAATTCATATTTTATTGAAATTTTATCCAAATGAAATGGCTAAAATTTAATTTGAATTTTTTTTAATATTGTACATAATTACATTTATTTCCTTTTGAAAGTGTAAAGTCATTTGAATTTTTTTTTTGAATATCATTATTCAATAACATTTCAATGACCATTCTTTTGAAAAAAAAGGTTTAGTAAGTGGATAAAATTTATGTTAATATAATAATAATATTTATGTTAAGCTACTTTCAACTATTTTAGGGATATTTTTCATTGTTCAAAATAATTTCACTATACATTATTTACGACTATTTACAAATGTCCTCAATTATTTTTGGTTATTTTTAGTTATTTCACCATAGGCTACTTTCGGTTATTTTAAATTACTTTTGACTATTTTAAGTGATTTCACCTTAGGCTATTTTCGATTATTATAAGTTATTTTTGACTATTCTATGTTATTTTAAATTATAATAGGATATTTACGACTATTATAAGTTATTTTTGGTTATTCTAAGCTATTTCGTCTTAGGCTATTTTTGGTTATGTGAGGTTATTATTGGTTATTTTTAGCCATTGAAAGTTCTTTCACCTTATGCTATTATTGGTTATTTTAGGCTATTTCACTAGTAGAAATCCCTTGATTTACGACTAGTGTTTACAACTAATTTTTAGTCGAAAGCGACATTTTACAATTATTTTACTGTTAGTCGCCTAAGACAAGTTGCAAACGACAAATAGTCGCAAACGACAATTACATCAGCATGACGTCATCAAATGGTGGATGGAGCCTAAATGTAATATATACGGTTTCATCCGATGGGGCCAGTATA
>Ga0209611_10013663_pt1 | contig 11084 bp, 9 predicted proteins | sample S1TSphgellanicum_3_FD_187693 | JGI IMG/M metagenome (GOLD analysis project Ga0209611, IMG submission 187693) | Host-associated microbial communities from peat moss isolated from Minnesota, USA - S1T2_Fc - Sphagnum magellanicum MG (SPAdes) (version 2) | ecosystem: Host-associated > Plants > Peat...
CGTCTGCCATAGTCTCTCATTCCCATCTCAGGTATATTATTGCCACAAGTTAAGCAAAACACGAGTCTTGCAGGCTACCCTCGAAGCAGCAGAAGGCGGGCGCATCAACGCTGTGGCTATTTGCCATTTGGATACTTCATGGTGGTCGTCCAAGCATCCGGCGTTTGCGGCTCTCAATGTTAAGCCCGGGACTGAAGTCTGCCACTGGACCGTTGAAAGCACCTTAGTCTGGGTACGCAACAGCAACGCCTGATCCCAAACCAGCCAACGACAATACAATACAATCAAATAAATCAATTAAAAATTAATTTCATTATTACTTTTGTTATTGAATCTTTATCAAAGCCTTATTGAATTTTTGAAAAAAAAAATCATATTAATCATATATATATATATAAATTGACATGTTCTATTTCAACCAATTCGCATAATCTTTCAAATCAATTTTTTAAGAATCTTTTTAATAAAATTTAAAGGAATTGAAGCTAATTATTTATATGTTTATCAAAAAAAATTCATTTAAAAATATTAATCAAATGAATTGTTTTGTACATTTCAAAGTGATATGAAACCTTGTGACACAAAAAGGCGAGTGACACCTCAAAAAAATTAAATGATTATAAAGGCATGATTAAATCAGTTACCCAACGTTCATATTTTGAGAAGGAACCCAACCTGTAGATGGGTAGACTTCAAAACAACCAATCAATTGGATGGGTGCACTTGAAACCTACACATGCATGTCCATTAGCTTGGGGCAATAAATATTCTACCTGTTCATAAGACTAGGCCAAAAATGGTGGCAACAAATTTAGGTGGTGAGGTGATGTAGCATGCACTCAAGAGGCTCGATTTTGTTTTTGGGAGGGAGTCGGGGCTAAGGAAGAATGCTGATTCAATTTGGTTGTTCCCACCAACTTTCTAACTACTTCCCATTGTGTTCCAATCTAATACCCGATTGTTTAAACATGTCTTCAAAACTACAACATTTTATCTCATATCTTTTGTCCAAAGTTGTACCCTTTTAATCACAATGGGTGAGGGGGAAGGGGCATTTTGAGTTTGTGGGATTTTGATGTTGCCAACATGTTCTCAATGTGTTTCAAGTTCTATACTACACCATCATGTATAATCAATAGATAAATTTCACATTCAATAGCAACTCGATTATAATTAAGAGTGCTTGATCAATACTAGTATCAAAATATAATTAATATGCCATGTGGCAAAAAAAATTTATTGTGCCACGTATCACAATCTTAGACCATTATTAACAATCATAATCGACGATGGAAATTAATATTTGAAAAATAAAATAAAATTATGTCCTAAAATTTTCATAATGCCACATGTTAAATTTTACTATATGGATGATAATTAATGACATCAACATGACATCATGGGTGCAATTATAATGGAGTTGCATAGTAGTTGAAAATGAGTTGTTTTAACATAGTTGCAATGAGTTGCATTATACATATGATGAGTTACAATTTTTCAACTCATGCGACTTGTTTGTTAACATTCATGATGTATAAATATAGTGAGTTTCAAGTGCCCTATGCAACTCAAAAATTGATTTGCAAGCCCAGTTGCAAAACACCTTTTTTCATAGTGACACTTCTTTCGTTAGAAGGCCATCAATGTTAGCTTTCGACAAACTTTCCTATTCCACGCCCATATTAATAATGCTACTACTGCTACTACAACCTACAAAGCACTCAAAAATGCAAAACAAGATTTAAAAAATTCACTAATGTTTGCAAGAGTAGAAGAACCCATGCCAAAAAATTTAGGAATAAGAAGGGCAAGATTGGTAAGTCACTAAGAGCAATAAAAAAAACTTTGGTAATGAAACAACATTGGGTTAAGATGACACGATGACTTGCAATAAACAATAATAACATTTAGTTTATCACTTTTGGAATCTAAAAATAAAAAACATAAATTGCAAGTTGTAATAGAAGAGAAGATATATGGGACAAGAGACATTTAAAGTAAAAAGTAAAGGTTGAATGAGAAAGAAAAAGGGGAAAAATCACTTTTGTCCATTTTTGTGCAAGCCATTTTGAGTAAAAACGTCAAAGCAAAAATAAAAATGGTAGTGTTTTTTTGTTGTTTTGAAGTCGCACTCAAGGAGAAAAAATGCAAACTTTTTCCATCATCACGATGGAAGTTTGAATTCAACGACTTCAAAATACAAACCTTAGTCCTCACAACAAAAACATGAGGTTTTATAATTCCATTTTGGGTTTCAATCACAAAACCGAAGATATTTAATTCCACTAACATTGGGTTACAAACAAAGAACCTTGGGTATTCAAATCACAAATGCATTGAGTTTTTGGCAAAGAACCTCATCGACTTTTTGGACCCAAGTTGAAGGCGGAATTGAAGGTTAAAAAATTTTAAACATTGGGTTGGAGGTGAAAATGGGTTTTTCTTTTTTGATGATTGCAAGGTCAAAGTTGGAGCCAAAGGTTTCATGAACTTAGAACTATAGGTTATATTCCCACCCACTTGATTTAAAAACCAGCAAAAAATTGGGTGTGTTTAAAAAACCACACAACATTAGTTGAATTTTAAATGGTTGACAAAAGGAGTGATTGATTTGGAAGATTTTTTTACCCATGGTAGGAAGGTTTTGGAAACTCCTTTGGGGATTGGGAACTTTATGTTCAATCTATAATTTAATAAAACTTAATTGGGAGTTTTTTGTGAAAATTTCAAATTTGACACATTAGGGATTATGAATGTCAAAGTCTTCCATTTTAACCAATGTAGGTATATGATTTTTTGTGTGCATACCATATGGTTATCAGAAAATAAAATAAAATAAAATATATTAGTAATTGGATTGAATATGCAAACTAACAAATTGATACCAAGCATGACCCAACACATTGAAAAAATCTAACTATTTATTGGTACCATGTGTGTAAGGGAAGTTTTAGATTTCACATATATTATTTTTGCATGATATTAAAAAAAAACAAGAATTAAGTTTGAAGCCTATCCATTTGTATCAAAATGGGATCACTTTTCCATGACAATATTTTCATGAATGCTTTCAAGCAAAAAATCATTGCCATTTTTTCCCAACAAGTTTCCCTTAACCCAAAAATGAAGCAAGAACAAGCTTTCGAATCATGTTTCAAGTGGATCACTAGAAAGACATGAGAGATGAATGGGTTTGTGTTAGGGTATGGTGATAACCCCCACCACAAATATCAACATTGTTGAAATTTGCAAGTTTTGAAACCCATCATTGGATGCAAACCATCTATTGCCTTTTTCATCATCATTTCCAAAAATCAAACATAAGCTTGCAAAGGAAACCATGTTCCTTTCATTATTGAACTCCAAGATTTGCCATTAGATTTTTCAATCTCCAAAATCAAGTGGTCAAATATCGTGAATTTGAAGTCCATGAAAAATCCTCCCATTGAAACATTCTTGTGTTTGTTCCCAAGCTTTGGTGCTTTCCATCAGATTTTTTCTATCATGATTATCGAATGGTTAGACTTTATGGTCCAGAGGTCAAAGAAGCACCTTTTAGCTGAAGCTTCCTTTCTCTTGTTATTGAGTTTTCTTGAGAGCCATTATTCTTTTGCTCTTTCTTGCTAATGTTTTTTTCCAAAGCTTTTTTGATCAACTTGTTAACTTTTGACAAACACCATCATTCTTTTTTATTTTCTTTACAATGTGCAACAAAACACTTTCAAGGTAAGCTTTTTCATAGACGACATTAGGATCCTTGGAATGCCATTGCATTTCACCATTTTTTATTTCCACTCAAACCCAAGAACTTCCCAAAGGAGTTGTACCTAGATTTGTGTCGGCAAATATTTTGGGATGATTAAGCCCTAACCTGATGAAATAGGGTGAGATTGCCTTAATGAATGACTTTTTGTGTTGATGGATGTACTAGTAAAAAACACCAAAAGAGGGGAGTAGTTGGCTATCATGAACTTTAGAGGAGCCTCATTTGCTTCTTGATGTCTTTGTTATTTTTTTCTGTTTTTATTGTTTGTAGGTTATGGAATTTGGTGTGTTGTTTTTCATAGAATGTTGGCGCCCAAATTAGAAGTTGGAAGTGGAGTGTTGCTTCCTGGATTTGTTTTGTGTGATGAAGATGAGGTGGGATTGTTGAATGGAGGAAGGATGTGCTTGGTGAGGGGAGGAGATAAATACTTGATGGTGATTAAAGTTAAGGATTCAGGTTTTTTGACTCATATTCATCTTAATGTCGTTTTGTGGTGTTGAAGCTTGTAGGAGGAATGCCTGAAGCTTGTGATTTTAACTAGGTTGTTCATGTTTGCTTTAGGATTTTTGTTGCACAAAAGGTGGTGAACAAATCATTAGGAGTTAATGTGTCAATAGGGTTATAGGATGAAAGTGATGAAGGGCTCAAGAAGGTTATTTGGACTGGCCTTAGTGGGGTTCTTATTCCAGTTGAACATGTTTGAAATAATTGTGGGGACATGGGAAAGATCAATAGTACTTTAATGTTTGGGAGTTTCGAATAAGTTCTTTGTATGGGAAGTTCTTGGGAAAATCTGAAGCCATTATACACACTACTTGTTCGTACCTTTACCATCTCCAAACCAACATCTCTATTGGGATTATGGGAATACTAGGTGCAAAATGTGTTTGTTGTTAGGGTACCCAATGGAAGGCCGAGATAGTCCACAAAAACAGGAAATCTGAAAAATGTTGATTAGTCAAAATCCTTAAGGTTCATTTTGTCACTAAGTTATAAGTAGAACCAACACTGCTACACTAGATATGTATTTTCAATGTTTGTTGTATTGATGCATTTAAGCATTACTTTGTTGTGATCAATATGCATACATACTTGTATGCAAACCCCCCTTCTTTTTTTGTTGATAGAGCTTTCGGAGTTTGACATCAAAATTTGAAAGACATTTTTTAAAATTTCCATTGTCAAAATTTTTTTCTTGTAAATGCTTTGAGGAGGGGAGGCTTTTCCTCCTTTGATTCCAAGTTTCAGTGAACACCATCCCAATTTTTTGATGCCTTGATTCCATAATGTAGTTATCACTAACTTTGTAAATTTTGTCTGCAATACAACACACTAATTTAAAGCTCGTAATGATGCAAGCTGAAGCCAACATAAACTCTAGTGGAGGTTTGTAGTGATATTGACATGCAAATCATCCATTAAGAAAAACCCCAAGGAGAAATTAAAGCTTCAATACAAATCATTTGTTAATCTTGGCTAAAGGGGTGAAAGACTAAAACTATCTAGTAGCCATTCCTTTTGAAGGTTCTTTCATAAGGCAAAGCCAAAGGAAATTCTTGCTATATCTTTCTATGGATCCGTTGTGAGGGAGGCTATTTCAATCCATTGTTTTTTTTAGGAATTTTTGTTTGTAATCAAAGTGGCTATCATCCATAGGAAGGAAGGTGTAGAAAAATAGGCAAACACCCATAGGAAGATTTAACCCCATTGAGCTATTACCCAAACATGAACTATAAATCTTTAATTCTCATTCTTATATTTTGGCTACACACTGAAAACACAGTATAGAAATTTGGCAACCAAGTATAAAAATTTGGCAAATTTTCTTAATCTTTTAGTGCACTTTTGGCAATTGAAAACCTCCAAAATCACTTAGTTTTCGAATTTTTAATTTCATTTATGGTAAGCAGTTGCTGTCTGTGATCTTAAATACATTTTATGAATTCTGGAGTGGAATCCTGGAGGTGGGATATTCTGGATTGGAATCCTGCAGGTAGGGAATTCTGGATTGGAATCCTGGAGGTAGGGAATTCTGGGTTGGAATTCTGGAGTGGGGGAGGATTCTGGCGGTGGAATCTGTCCTGCATCGTGTTGTTAGAAAGGTGGCGAGCCGCCAGACAGACAGAGAGAGAGAGAGAGAGAGAGAGAGAGAGAGTAAGTAACCGCCGGGCTATACAACCACGATCGCAATTGGGTCTGTCTGTTTTCCAGCAATTCAGTGGCGGAAAGACTGCAGAACCCATTTGCCAAAGGATTCAGTGGAACCCATTTCACAGTCTCTTCTTCCTATCAATGCATTGGAGCTTGGCTCCTCTTCATACCCGGGTGCTGCAAAATTGCAGCTCCTTGTATCTTGCTTTAGGTCTTCTCTCTGTCTTACACCTACTCTCTTCTTTTTTTGTTTCTGTTTTTTCTGGTCTCTCATGTTTCTATAGAATCATCTATTATACTTGTGTTACAATCTTTACACCCCCCTTCTTCTTCTTTCCCCCACACCACCAACAACAACAAAAGCTGCAGCAGCTTTTGAATTCATGCTTTTCTACGTCCAGCGGTTGTCCATGTTGTGTTTTTATGTGGGTTTGGGAAATTGGCTGTTTTTTGGTTTTTAGCATTCTTCTTGAGCTGCTGCTGCTGCGATTATCAATTTATAAGTTTGGAATTATTGTGCACATTGTGCAACAGATCTTTTATCACAGTGCTGCTTCAATTCTCCAAATTTAGGGATTTTGTTGTTCCATTGATGACAGAATCTGCATGATATCAGAACAGCCAGTCAGACAGCAGCATCACTTGCCACCCATCATCTAGCTTCATGCTGCCATATTTTCTTTTGGGTCGGAAGGGGGTTTGATGAATTTTATCATGTTTTTTTGGAATATGGTGTCAGAAAATTGCTTCTGGACTGATAAGGTATAACAGAGATTGAAAGTGGTCCCCGAAGCTAGGGTATGGAATTTGAGACTGGAAACCTACCATGGAGGTTTGATCTGGAGATTCATGATGGCAGTTTTTGGTGTTTTGGATTCTATTGATTTGGTTGTGGTTCTCAATATGCCAATTACTCAATTGTCATGAGATCTTTGTCCCCACATGAAGTCTAGTGCCATTTGCAACAATCTTCTTCTACTTCTTCTTGTGCCAGATTTGGTTGTATGCCAGAAATTCTCTCTCTGACAAGAGTTGTGTCTAGAGTCCGAATATCATGATCATGATCATATGAGAATTACTCCCTTAATTCAGATGCTCCAAAGATGTCGAAAAGGAAGACCCGGATGTTTATCTCATTGTGGTGGATGGGGTCAATGCCTGGCACAATGGGGTCATCAAACTGTTGTACAATATTATAGCAAAAGTTCTTTCCTTTTGAAAGAAGCTCTCAAGTTGTTGATATCAAGATTTTCCTCAATATGTCATCAGAACATCCACCCCAACCCCGGGTTCATGGTAAGAAGATCACATCGCTGAACTATATATATATTGTCATCTGTTGAACTTACTGTCAATTCTGAGCAATTAGGTTTAGAGGGATCATCATCAGTTGAAGATTTTTGCTGTGCTCAAATGCACAGAGGCATCGTGTACATATAGTAGTAACATGGTTTTTGTGGTGAATTTTCTGCTGAATTAGGGAAAGCAGTTGTTGATGTTGTGGCGTTGCCGATTCCTGGAGGAGGAAGCTTCAAGATGGATGCTATGGGAGGCCCAAAACAAGGATCTAGTTCAGAGGTAAATTATGCTTTGTGACTGCAATCTGGATTTATATCTGGAACAAGCAAGCAGGGACAAGCAGATGTAGGGGTTTTGAAAATGCTAGTGAATGATTATGATGATGATCTGCATTGAAAAATTCAGAGCCTGACTGAAATGTGTTTTGTATCCTGGTTTTAACATGATCTATTGCAGGCTTCACTAGATGTTGACTCGGTTCTAGATCCAACTGTAATGGTCCCATATGTCACAAAAGTTGGCGAGATCCCTCGTCGGGTTGCCATTGAAAGGTTCAATGCATTTCACCGATTTTTTCTTTGAACCCTAGACTTTTCTTTTTCAGTGCATAGTTGTTGAGCTTTACTGTATATATAACACATGAGCAAAAGGAGAAACTGAACTCATGTCTCTGGAACACTTGTTTTGGACATCTTCGTGCATCCTAATGATTATGCTATCTATAATTTGTTTGATTTGAATGGAAAAATACACAAAAATAAAAATGCAAATTGTACACATGAATTATGGTTTCCAGTACTTACTACTTCTGGGCCTGATCTGAGTTAATAATGTGTCCTGAAACACAAAATGGTGGTGGGTGGTTTTTTGTTGCTCTTGATCACAATCTCAACATGTACAGATTAAAGAGGTACTATGCACTGCAGACTGTTACAGATCTGTTCACTGCCAAAGGCTTGGACCCCAAACTATTGATCATGAATGCAGAGAAAGGAAAGCTCCCGCTTTCTATGTTTGACAATGATGATTTTGAGACCCGTGCTCCTTCCCAGTGGTACAACACTAATTCTTCCACCACCCAATGTTTTGAAATTGTTGTTTAGTAATTGGGTTGAGGAGTTTTCTTTTTTATTAACACCACGCTGCTCCACACCACTGCGACTCCTTGTGGGTTTCTGTGTACACATGTCGCAGGGTTGACAGAGTCACTGCTGTTCCAGCAGAAGCAGCATTCATAAGATTTGATGGCACGACCGAATGGAAGCCAGTTATAGTTCTCGATTACATGGAAGACAGCAACACATATTTGGTGCAGTGGAATGACTCTGGACAAACTACTTGGCTACCAAGGCAATACTCTTTTACATTTCCTTAACCAGAGGGTGTGGATTGTGTTGTGAACTGAGACAGTGGCAGAAGTAACCTGCACAATCTCTGCAGGATTGTGTAGGAAGAGAAATTCATAGTGTCAATTGGGTAGTTTTTGATTTGGGTAAGTTCTGAGTGCCTGTAAGATTCGTGTTTTAATCCATTGCTGATTGATCAGCACATTTTCTTCTTTGCTACAAATATGGATGGGGCACACATTTTTCATCTAGAGACCCTCTGTTCAGGTTTCGTGTGTACATGTAGTAGCAACTTATTGAATGAAAATTGAAAAAAATAATGGTCCAAGTGAAACTTTTTTATCAGGAGATTGAACCATACTTGACACTGAGTTTGCATTGAATGTGACAAATTAAAGGGTGCAGAATCCAGGTGCATTTTAACGCTGAAGATCCTTTCAGGTTTGTGGAACGAGTGACTGCTGCTGATAAAGCTCGTACAGAGGCAGAACTTAAGCTAGTATGTACATACACACCACAAAATTTTCTTTTTAATCTGGTCTCCTCATGTTCCATTTTGCATGATCTGCTTGAATGCATCAGAAATAATTATGTCTTTCACTGCAGATCTTCGGATGTTGTTCACCAACCTTCTTGTTCGGGTTGTTGCAGAGATATCACCTCTATGTGGAGAGCATGCCAGTGGATGATATTCCAGTGCTCACTCCTGACCAGGTAGCTCGAATCAAGATGCTAGTTGCCAACACAAAAGCGATGAGAGACAGAAACGAGGACATGTCGGAGCTGTTCAGTGAAGCGGACATGGATTATGCCAACATTATGAACAAGCTCGTGTTTGATGATAGCCTGCAACAGAGACCAACACCTGCACAAGAGTTTACTGTGGTCATTGACCAACCCATTCTTCCTGTGGGGAAGGAAAAAAAACCCAATGAAGTGCCATGGTACTTAACTACTTTCTTATGCCTTTCTTTTCTCTATTTTGATGGCACAGTTTGAAAGTAAAATAGACACTGAGACAAAAATATGAACACAATTTTTTAATCTGCTGTTAATTAAGCTTCTTGAATGTTGATTTAGATGCAAGCCAATTACTAATTTTGGGCCTTTTTTTTTTGTTTTTTCTTTGGTTGCACAGGTTTGCTACGGTACCAGTCCCTCAATATGATTATGAAGAGAAATCGAGCGAATTCTATTTCGCTTCATGTCTTACAAGGCCAGAAGTGATCATTGCCAGCTGCAAGCTGAGAGCAGAGTGTGACAAAATCCTCAAGTTAACTCTCTTGCAAACTCACTACACGAAGAGTTTGCGAATGGACGAATTTGAGCAATTGCAAACTCAAGCTTCCGAGCAAGCTGCAGGCCATCTTAAAGAAAGGTATATATATATATGAACTACTACTTGTGCCTTTTGATCTCATTTTGATGTGCAATATACAAGTGATGTCTGAAACCTAGAGCAGGACACATCATGTTTAGTAGAGTTTTTCAAAGGTGAGTGATTTGGGTACAAGTAGGAAAAATTGGGTCATAGACAATTTTGTATGTATTTTTCTAAGAGTACATATGGATTAAAAAATTTCTTTGTGTACTTTTGATGGATGGATTGCACTACTGCAGCTGGACAATGTTGCTGAAGAACATCATCAAGTCATCCTTCAAAGATGCAGGGAAAGGGTGGTTCAATCTGAAGGAAACAAGTTTGGATGCATACCAAGGCAGCAAGATGAAGAGATTCCTGTCGATGGTACGCTATATGATGGAAGACGCATTACGCTTTCTCACTGAAGCTATGCTGCGCAAATACACCAATTTCATCGAAAGACATACTGGCTCTGTACGTGTGGAGGTCATATCCACCAATGAAGTCATCTCCGAATGGCCCACAAATCTTTTCGCATCAGTATGTGCACTACAGCTCAGCTCCAAGGTCATGGGTACAAGTGAATTGCCATCATCATTGAGTGAAATGGATCAAGCCCGGAACTGTAATGAGGAAGTATGGTTCAAACAGTTGGAGGTTTTAGTGCGGGTTTAATGTTCTTCTTAAGAAAATCATGTGCACCTAACATGTGCAGATGATCAAGAAGCCACCTCTTTTTGCACTGGAGATAGTGACAGTTGAAGGTGGAATCTTCGACTACAATGTGGTTATAAAGAAGTTCGAGGATGTGACCACCAAAGCCATTGACAACGCCATTACCGCCCTCCAAACAATACCGCAAGTGGAGGCGTTTGTAATGGAGAAGTTGAAGTGGAGCAGGCTTCCGAACATTGGAGCTATTCAACTTCAAGAACCATTGATCGTCTCCCTCAAATCTCGCATACAGGTAATTATAGCTAGGGTTCTCGATCAAACTCCTAATAATTCCAAACTGGATTAAGCTCATGTGGCACTTCTTCTCATCTTCAATGCACAAACCTGGGAGATGCACTGGTGCCTTGTGAGATCATCTCATTGGTTCATGACTAGTTTTATATCTAAATATGAAAGATTTGTGTAAATCGGTGAATTGGGTTGT
>Ga0209611_10013664_pt1 | contig 11083 bp, 9 predicted proteins | sample S1TSphgellanicum_3_FD_187693 | JGI IMG/M metagenome (GOLD analysis project Ga0209611, IMG submission 187693) | Host-associated microbial communities from peat moss isolated from Minnesota, USA - S1T2_Fc - Sphagnum magellanicum MG (SPAdes) (version 2) | ecosystem: Host-associated > Plants > Peat...
AGTTGGAATTTCTTTTTAAAAATAAAGCTTCATCCAACCAATGAAACCCACAACAAGTTTCATCAAATTGGTGCATTGGTGGGTGTTGAATCATTCTAGCCTTAGAATGGGGGGTTAACTTGTCGTTAACAACTAGTTTTGGTCTAGGTCAGTAAAAGTCAAATTGGATTGTGTCTATTTTTCTGAACCAAAATTTTATTTTATTTTTTCTTTTTTTCTTTTCGAGGATTCAGATGATTCTTGGTTCTATTTACATGTGAAACTAGAATTGAGATAATTCTAATTTATTTCTTAAAATTGAAATTAGAAGTTTTTCATAAAAGTAAAAAATTGTTAAACATTGGTAAGGACTGAAAACATGCCATTCTAGGAATGAAGGCCTATTGTGAGGTGGGAGCCTAACACTTGACCCAAATTCCCAAAACAATTTATTCCAAGGTGCTTGCCTAGCATTAATAAACTCCTAGAATTGTAACCAGTTGTCACTCATTTGAGAAGGGGAAGAGGGGCCCAACACTAAAAGTTCTTCATTTTTTTTATGCCTAATTAAGGTTCATGAAAATGAAAATCTTTTTACATAAGGTGCCTCCTTTGTTGAGGCAAAATCATATTGTTGATAATGCACCTTCCACAATACATTTTTAAAAATTTATGAATTCATCAAAACTTTTTTTCCCATTATTCCATCAATGCATGCCCCATCTATTAGCAAGTGGTTTTTTTGAGATGGTTTTTTAACACCTCCAAGATTATTTTCACTCAAAAGATTCAATAAGTGGCTTCCCTTAGTTATTTCAACTTTGTTCTTATATTATTAAAGGTCGCATTCCACATCGAATTACACATGTCCTTAGTGTGGCTTGCCTTTTAGCTATAACCAAACCTTCAAGCAAAGTTCGTCCCATTACAATGGGGGAAGCTATGTATCGATTCACAGGTCATGCCTTATGTTTTCAATTTTGTGATGTTTTTGCAACACATTTCACCCCACACTAATTCGAAGTCGCAACTAAAGGTGGTTGTGAAATAATAATCCACAACATCACGTGCACCTTAGACCTTTACCCTAATTGGGTTGTTCTCTAGCTAGATGTGGCAAACATTTTCAATTCGGTGTCAAAAAAGGTCATATTTCAAAACCTTTGTGCAGCAGGTGGGGACATCAGACAACTCATTTCTTAGGTTCGTGCATTTTATGCATTTTATGCATTTGAGTCTCCCAAGTTTTATAATCACCATAATCATGAAGGCGATGTCATTGTCATCCCCTTTACCATGGGAGCCCGTCAAGGTGATCCTTTGGGAGGGGCACTATTTGCATTAGCCCACATTAAGGTTTTATATTCTATAGCCAATCATTTCTTTTCTTGTTTACTTCCATCCATTGTAGATAACATTCACATCATAAATCCCCTTTCTATTGTATCATTTGCATATGAACATTTCTAGACCAAACTCCATACAATAAATCTTTTTATCCAAGCCCATAAATGTGTAGCATGGTCACCCTTTGGCCTACCACCTAACTTCAACATCCCATCCTAGTTTACCACCCTATCAGAAGGAATTAAAATGTTGGGAATTCCATTGGGCACCTCATCATTCACATCATCGTTCATAAAAAATTCCTTGTTAAAAAATGCTTGACGTGGACCTTCTCCCTATAATGGTTGATGTTCAAATAGCCTTTGGAATTATAATTCATTGTTTCATGCAATGGCCATCATATCTCTTATAATGTACACATTCATTTTCCACCTTTATAAAATCCTTTTCTTTTTTTCACTCCTCTTCCTTGAAGTGTTTGGGAGCCTTTTGGGTCAAAATCCTTTGACAACCCAAAAGGACCTTTAGTTTGTAAACAAGCCTATTTCTCAATAATTTTCAATGGCATTAGGCTTATACCAACCGCTGCCATTGCCCTAGCAATCTATTAAGGAATTGGGTCCTTATAGGTTCAATCATAGCAACTAGGTTTAGGGTTGATTAGCGTCCCTTCCTTCTTGAAGTTTTAACACAAATTAACAATGACACCTTCCCGTTCTAACAACACCTCAAAGTGGCATGTGATCTCCTACGCCCCCAGCTTGCACATGTTTTCCTTTGTTTAAATAACTCATCAAGCAACAAATTGTTCGAATTCAAGATTCCATCTCATAATGTGTACACCATCATACCTTTTCCAACATGTTTTACAACAAGATATCTGAAACCCATCATGCCCGAATTTTATCATGTTCTGGCCTAGGGGCGAGTATTTAGCTTACAGTTTAACCAATCTTCCCAAGCTTTCAATTAACTTCCCCGGTCTTTTCCACAACACTTCAAATACAACTTGGATTGCCCCATCCCTCAATTGCAGGTGTCTTTCGATGCATGTGCACACATCCCATCAACCATATGGGTATCCACTTCTTATGTTGTGCTCTTGGCAACAAACGCACAAAAACCCATGATGCAATTCACGACACCTTTACTACCATTATGTGGGATGTTGGTTTCCAAATGAGGTGAGAACAACTGCATGTGCTTCCTTCAAACATGTTCAATTCCTTTTGTAGACAAATCGACATTGTGCTCACCAAAAATGGCATTTGCACCTTAGTTGACATTTTCATTGTTGATTCAACATGAGCAAATTTATTTTCCCAATCTTACATCACCCAAGGATTTGTTGTTTCCAATGTGGCTCAAACCAAATAATGGAGTTATCATGATCAACACCCCATTGATCAATTCCTCCCTTTAGTAGTTGAGGTATTTGGATGTTTACACAAGCAAACGGATGTGTTTTTACACAATTGTGCCAATGCCATTTGGAGTTTGAAATGACTAAAGGGCCCTCCTCTTTCTATTTCAGTTATTTTTCTTTGGTAAATTTTCATCACATTGCAAAGACTACAAGCATCTTCCATCTTAAGTTGGGCAATAGCCATAGGCTTAACTACTTGTCAACTTCCACCCCTTCAAAACACACCTCCCATCTCCATGGTCGACTTATTGTAAGTAAGTGATTTTAGATATGATAAAATACGATAGTCCTACTATAAGCGGTTGATTCTTGACATGGATAAATTTTAACATCTAATTTGAACTAACTTGACGTCTTACAAATTTTCCATTTTCCTTTTTTTTATCCCTTTGTACATTTTCCACATGTATGGTCTGTTTATCAATAAAGCTTTGTAAAATTGCATCATTTTGTGGCTCTTGTCCATGTGTTTACACTTTTCAATGTTGTTTTTTGGTTGGACATCATAGAAAAACCCCTTATCATATTTGTGTAATTTCATATTGATGTAATTTCACAATACTTATTTTTTATGGAGAATAGTTTTTGGATAAATAGATTTTGAATAGAGCATTTATTTGATTTGATTTTTATTTTTTTCATGATGTTTTCCATTTATTGGAAATAATAAGTTTGTATGGGTTGATTTTTTTAAGACCCTTTCCCCTTTGGGGTGGGTGTTTGTTTTCTCACAAGGCTAAGTTTCATCACTAAAAAAAGCTTGTGGTTGCATGAGCCTATGAAAAGTTGCCTCCTATTTTTTAGGTTTGATAGTAGTAGTTGTGGGGTTGGCCACATTAGAACCTCCAACCCCCTTTGCCCAATCACCTCCAATTTGTTTTTTGGCACAAATGAAAAAAAAAATTCATTGTGATTCACCTCGAATTCTAAATTTTGAACTTGTTCACAAGTCGTTAGTTCATTAGCTTTTTGGTAGTTGATATTTTTTAAATATTAATTAACTCTGATTTAACTAGGATTAAATTGACCTTTTCCTTTAGATTCTTTTTTTTGTTATTGTTCTCTTGATATAAGTTTTTTAGATTTGAACTAATATTGTGGAGGTTGTCATTTGCAAGTTGGCAACTTATTCTAAAACCATTTTGTCTTTACCTACCCTATGTTCTAGACTCAAAATTTGGAAACCACCAAGAATTACTAGGATTGGTGCCACAAATATGAGCATTTGTCTTTTGGAATTTAATGAAGAGGTTCATCCCTACGTCATGGGTGAATCCTAACAATAAGTCATCCCAAGACATGAATTGACGCACTTCCAACTCTTTAAAGGACCCAAATGTGGGTCCAAATGGAACACAGAGGAAGAAGGAGGAGTTGGAGCACGCTCCTTAGCTCACAACACTTTGAGGGGTAAAGGGGCATGTTGGAGCTCCGAGATGGGACTAGGAAGAGTTGACAAGCTTCACTCACTCACACGGGCCTGCACACAACCCACACAAAGTGTTTAGTGCATAGTTGGAGCACCCTTGGTGCTAGGACGAACCACGGGCAACACGGACACATAAGACTCATCACGGCCCGGACTTTGGGGAAGCCACCACCTTCCCCCTAATAGTATACTTTGCAGCTCTCCACGGAGGCTACATCCAAATGGCTCTTTTTCTTGGGACTCCCGAATGGGAGTTTCGAAATCTCGCCAACGGGGACTCCTGCGACTTTGGAGCCCCATAACTTTCCAAGCAAACCTCCGACTGAGGTGCGGTCTAAAGCAAAGTTATAGCTCTCGTTGAGAGCTTTTCAATGATATGTGACACGCCCCCTGCAGCTAAGTAAATCAGGTCGCTTCCCAACTTTTTGTGGTCGGGAGTCAAACTGGCAATTTGCCTCTCGGCCCTTCTTTTGGCCATAACTTACATTTTAGATGTCCAAATGAGCAATACGAGCCCATTTTAGACATTTAAGTTCCAAGATCTTTCCGATGATATAAAGAATGTCACAAAACATTGAGTTTTGACCCTTGCAATTGCACTCTGAAGTTTCAGAAGTCCACCGGGACTCCATTTCCCAAAGTGGGAATTGCCTTGGGAGTGTGAGGGTTCATTCCCTCATACTCCCTCACACTTTCTAACACTCCTGGGAGTATGTGATGTGACTCCCGGGCTTCCTCTTGCCTTAACTCCCGGGCCTTAACTCCCAGGTTTCCTCTTGGCCCGCAACTTTGCAACCCCTTTGCCTTGGTCGCGAACCTAAAGTTAGGGTTGCAACATGAATTGTGGTCTAACAATCAAGGGGTTGTAAAAGTCTTGGTAGCTAGGCCACACCATGCATTATTTTATTGTGCACCTTTGTTCAAATTCCAATTATGATTAATTACTCTACTCATCAAGGTTTCTTTATTAACAAGTAATGGCAAGCTTGACCCCCAAGTAGTTTGGACCAATGTTGCCTAGTTTTTAAATTTTTTAAAAAGTCATGAATTATGGTTGATAGTATTTTTTTTAAAAACAAAAAACTATTTAGTTTCAATTTTTTTAATTTTCAAAAAATCAAAACTCTTCAATTATGGGTTGAGGCTACTTTTTTTTAATCATTATTTCCAATTTTAATGGTTCAAACTACAATCTAGTTTTGGATTTTAAGGTGTAATGGCCTTGATCAATGAGGCTTTTGAATTTGAAATTATAGGTAGGTGATGGTAATGATGATATTATGTAGTTTCAAAATCCTGGAGTGAAGAGTTTTGGAGCAATGAACTTGAGTTTGAATGATGAGTTCGAGGAATTTATCTTGTGTGGTGCTCCACAATTGCGTAAAAGAAAATTGAAGTATGTTCCTTGGGTCATTTTTGCCTACAATGTTCGACAAGGTGTGTCGACTCTTGTTGTTGATGTTGGGTATGAATCGGATTAGCTCTATGGTAGTATCACTAATGATTCAATTGATGGGTGAGAATTAGTTTTTCATTATGGCCCTGGTGGAATTCCAGTGAAGGCCATTGAATTGTTTGAAGAGCAAGATGATAATGGATCTGAATTTAGAAGCAAGACATGATTACTGACTCATCGTTTATTATCACGAGGTCCATCTTTAAAGTGTTCCTCTCTTATAGCCATGCCTCCTTTTGTGGCAAACCTGTAGTTGTTGCCAGTTTAGGAGTCAAATACTCATGTTGATGTAGGTTATGTATCCGATGAATTCCATGAATGTTATTTTGAATATTCAATCAATTAAAGCAAGTTAAGGTTGCATTATAGCCTTGGCGGAAATTGAAGGACCATCATTCAATTATTTGGACCATTGGACAACAGTGAATTACATTCAAAACATAGGACACCATTACTGTTTCTAGGTCAACCTTCACCACATGAAGATTTGGCATTCCCATTTCAATGCGACCTTTGTCTCTTTTATTCGTCTTGCCTTCTATGCCATCAAGGTTACAGTTGCCCCTTGTAGCACTTCATGATGCAAGAGATGTAAAACTTCTTCCAATTCTCCATGAAATTGGCAAAGAAGATACTAGGGGGTCAAAGCTTCCTCTTGGAGGCCTCAAATCTCCTTCGCCTGTAGATGGTGAGTCCTTTGCACATTATTTTTGATTCAAAAGGTGTCCTTGTTGCGAAGGAATATTTCTCAATTAATCACCTATTACCTTTGCCATATAACATAGGTCATCTTCCCACCCTATTAAATAAAAAGGTTATTTTGAGGCCAAGTTTCAAGGAATTCCTCATGAGGTGTATAAATTAGTTTATTGTCTACATATGGATGTTAGTTTCGTTTGGCAAGATGAAAACCTACATGAGAAAAATAATAGAAGAGATGGGTATTGAAATTGACCCACAAAGGATTATTGGTTAAGATCTATGCAAAATTAACAAGCACATTATGCAATTTTCCTTCAAAAAGGACAATAAATGCTTCGATCCTTGACCCATTCGTGATACAAAAATTTATCATAAACACCATTCAGATTTTTTCCCTAGGTATCCTAATGCTCACCTTGGAAATACATTGTTGGTAGACAATACACCTTACAAAACCTACCAAAATCCGCCCTTTAATGTCATTTTCATTGAATCTTACAAGGAGGTGCTAAAAGAGGATAGTTATTTCCCAAGGATTCTTCTCCTTTATTTAAAGTTTTTTCATTACTTTGGGTTTAGTATTCCCACTTTTGTAGAAAATTATCCCTTTGGTGCCATCAAAAGATTCAAGGAAGATGATGTTAAATTTTAGACATTGTTTGAAAAATGCATCATGGCTTATAATGCCAATTTCTATAGAAATCAATCAACATTCGTAATAAGTAGTCCAAATTAACCCTTTTTCATTTTCTTTTAAATTCTTTCTTTGATTTTTTCATTCCTTTATTTATATGGCACTTCAATTTTTGGACTTTCTCAGCTCCTCTTTGTTTGTTTTCTTTTAGGTAATTGGTGTGTTGTTTCCTAATGAAGCTGAAGAAGTGGAGTCACCAAATTCATAAGCCTTTAGTGAACTAAAGTTGCATGAGATGCATTGACTTTAGGAGTGGATTCCCCAGTGCTTTATTGGCCTTCATCAGAGGTGAATCCATTGCATGTCCTTTTTTATTTGAATGGATTTCTCTTTGCCACATGCTTCAATAGGGGTAGATGTCGAAGGGCTCCATTTCACATTGTCACATTGTCAAGCTTGGATTAAATAAATTCTTGGATAGATGTGTTGTGCAATTCCATGTGTATATTTAGTTCGCAACCCAATGTCACAATATCTATAATTATTTGGATCAAATTTGGCATGAAACAAAATATTTCATCAATCATTCTAGAATACTTGATCAAGAGTTTTACATACAAAATTCACATTTCTTACCAAATAAACCTAACAAGCCAAATTTTCATAAAAATCTTAATGTTTTCTTTTTTAAATATCTTTACACTCATGTTGGCAACATGTTGCTCATAGACGATACACCATGCAAAATCATGTTTAATGGCCCGTATATTGGCATCTCTTTGGAGTTTTTTGATGGCCTACATGGGCACGACAATTATTTGTTGGGAACTATTTTCCCTTACTTGGAATCTTTTCATTCCTCCGAATATGGTGTTTCTACATTTGTGCAACATAATCCCTTTAGTAGGATTAGATGCATTAGTAATCGTGATGATCCTCAACAACTTAAAATGTTATTTGTGAAATGTAGTTGTGGTCACAAACCCTCTTTTTGTAGCAATGAAAAATTGAAATTGAAACAAAAAGTACCTTATTAATTGCTCATCCTGATAATTTTGTTTGAATATTTGAAATATTTCCTTTTGAAAATATATATTAAATTTTTAATTCAATTACCTTCAATGTTGCTTCTAGCCTTTGTATTCAAGGCATTTGGGTGAAAGCATGCTAAAGTATACACTTAAATGTCCTTGATTTAGAATGGGGTAAAAAATGAAATAATTTTTGACAAAAACACAAGAAAGTATATTTAAATTTTATTTAAATTTAATTTTGAAACCATGGTGCTTTCCATTGGGTTTATATTAATTTGAATACAAAATTTGAAATAATAAAAGTAGAAAACAAGTACTTTTGAATTTGATTAGTCAATATGGTGTTCAAAAGTACTTTTTCATTAGAAAATTTATTGAAATAGATTTGTGTGAAGTTATAACATAAAGATCATTGTATATTCAAAGGAAGGAAAATAAATAAATTTACTTTTTCTTTGGTAGAATATATTTGACACATATTTGAAACAAATGTTACACCACAAAAAGTAAGCTTCAAAAGCTATTTACATTTTAAAAAGTCTACTTGAAATCTACTTTTACAATGTAAGATTTAAAAATTAATTCACAATAGTGAAAAAACAAAAAAAATTAATCATTTAAGTACAAATATTAAATGTATAATAATTTTATGATGGGTTTTGGTCTTATTTCTTATTAGCTCGACAAGTAGTCTACTAAGGTAATTGAATTGTATACTTTACCATGTTTTCACCCATCAACTTTTGGCCTAATGGCCCTTGGGTTGAACTTCCCATTGACGTTCATCATTTTTATTTGCATGCGACCATCTAGTGGCCACTTGGTGTTCTTTGTCATACTTTTGATTTTCTAGATTTAAATCTACATGTTGGCCCCAAGTGCTACCTTGTGTGTTTCCAATCCATGTTATTAATGAATTTCCTTAGTTCTTTATGAATGTTGAGGGCCAATGTTCAAAAATATCTTTCCATATTTTGGATTTCAATTCTCTTCTGTCAAATTTTCAATTGGATTAAGATCTCATGATTTCTATAGGTTTCTTATTTACGTCCATCTTCATCCATTTGAGGTCTGCACAAGCACTCTTGGTCATATCCAATAAAAAAACTTTTGATTTTTAATGTGAATGGTGTGATGTGTGATTACCCAAAATGTATTATTTTTGCAAGGAAATCGTTGTGTGAAGGGGAGTAATATTAACATCAACAAATTAAAATCAAAAGCTGGAATGCACCATTTTCTTTCTGGAGCATTCAAAAAATTTCATAAATTGCAATTTGGTCTTGTATGTTGTTGGAAGTTGCAATGCAGGTTCTTCTTTTGTTGGTGCTACAAGCATTTGTTGATCAATTTGTTTTTATTTAGGGATGTGAACAATGAATAAAGACCTTGGGTCAACTCATTATAGGGACATATTATTATCTTAAGGATTTGAATCATGTGTATTTTATATGCTAAGGGCTACACTATGGAATAGAAGACCCAAAATTGTTCATTGACAATGAGCCAAGCAAGGTCCTTCAAAATTCCAAGTGTAGTGGTCTCTACATTGAATTTTCTAACGGACATCAATTGTCAAAAAATAAAGTCCAATGGTTGGACTTCACATCTTGTTTACGGCTAGTGTCGGTTGGATTGCCATTGGTGAGGACAATTAGTGTCCATTATGAAATCATTGTCAAATATTCAAAGCCTAGGTTGACTTTTTTTTTCGTTGAATTATTTTTGGTCCATGTAATATATGAAAATTGATAATGGGCAAAGTGGCATTATTCAATTTCCTTTAGGTATGAACTCTTTTTATACTTGAGGCAAATTAATTTATTGTGTTTCCATTTTTCACCTTTGAATTATCTTTATTCACTACAATAACAGTGGGCTATTTTGCGATCCACATATCATTGCAAACAACAAAGAAAGAGGTTTCCGAAAGCCCGCCTTTGCAAACCATAATTCCTCGCAAAATCTTAAGCTTTTGCGATACCAAAACATTCGCACTCGTACAATCGCAAGTCCTTCACAACTCTCGAACTTGACACAATCGCAAAACTTTTCCGATTATAATTGTATCTATATACTGTTTGCGAGTAACATTACATCGAAAATTATTTGCAGCAAACCCATCACCGCAACGACTTAGTGAATCGATTCAACAGTCTATCAGTTTTCGATATAAGATCTATCGCAAACCTTTAGTAGCATTTTGAGAATCGCAACAAGTTTGCGTTAGATTTTATACCGAAAACCAATAGGCTTTTAAGATCTAACGCAAATTTTTTGGGATTTTCATAATCACTAGAAGAAAAACCTTTATTTACAACTGGTATCTACGATTGTTTTTTAGTCAAAAGAAACATTTTACAACTAACTGTCTAATAGTCGCCTAAGACAAGTCGCAAACGACAAATAGTCGCAAAACATTACATCAGGATGACGTCATCAAATGGTAGATGAAGCCTACATTTAGTATATACTGTTTCATCCGATGGGGCCAATATATACATAATGTATACAAGGCATCATTTTGCGACTATAAATTACAACTATTTTGGTGGATCCAAACTCCAACCATGTGGAGACACATGACATTTGATTAGAGGGTTTGATTTTCCCAGATCATGAAATTAGATGATCTAGAAAATTTTTAATCTTATGGCCAAGAAATTGTCACGTCTTTTGTGTTTGGCTAATTGAAATGTGCCACGTGTTTCATTATGAACATCGTGGCATTTAAATATTTATTAAAAACCCTAGATATATCCCATTCATCAGATGTCAAAAATGAGGATCTTGACACGTGTCACATTATTATTTGAATGGACATTTCAAATTTGCCACATATTTTAAAGATCAAGGAATAGAAACATGCGACATGGCAATGTTAAATAATTTATAAAATACATTTTTATTGAAAAGGAATAATGGACCCTAGTTTAACATTATGAATTGAGGTTAACATTTTAGGGTTTAATTAGCAATGTTCTAGGGTTAGGGTTATAATGGCTCACTAATCACACACAAAATGGACATGGAAAATGCTTTCCTTTGAGCTCAAAAATCTACTGACACCAGTACA
>Ga0209611_10013667_pt1 | contig 11082 bp, 11 predicted proteins | sample S1TSphgellanicum_3_FD_187693 | JGI IMG/M metagenome (GOLD analysis project Ga0209611, IMG submission 187693) | Host-associated microbial communities from peat moss isolated from Minnesota, USA - S1T2_Fc - Sphagnum magellanicum MG (SPAdes) (version 2) | ecosystem: Host-associated > Plants > Peat...
CCTGCCATGCTCTCATCATGATTGGTATTTTCCCTCCATAGCTTGCATGAGCACAGTGTGAAGAAAAGCAACTAATGACAAAGCTCTTGTGTCAGGATGTGAGCAAATGCAGGCTGCAAGGAAAAAATGAGAGATACAAAAGAGTGCAAATGAGTGAATTCTTACATGCTGGCCATCTTCTGTGTACAAACCAACAGCATAAGCTCGAGCTAATGCCATCCTGCACTGTGAAGATGAATACCAAATTTGGGGTTCAGTTCCAGAAAGTAGAGCTGAATCCACTGTCAGATTGAAGCGGATGATAATTCCAGGAGAAAATCAAGGGAAACAAAAATCAAGCAATAACATCAAGCAATTCTGCATGTATGGAAGGAGCAACAGAAGGAAAAAGGTGATGAGGGCAGTGAGGAAACCTGGCCAAGCATGCAGCGTACTGCAGTTGCAACCAGATGGTAGTCAGCATTATCAATCTGCTTCTGTTGCTGAAACTGTATCCCTGTAAATGGCTCGGTCACAACCTTGCCTGCACCACATCCTCAGAGTCATGAACTACCCAAAAAAGTACCTGCAGTGCATTATGAAGGTAGAAGAACAAGATCCTGGAAGAAACCTTAAACCCTATAACACCATCCACAAGTTCCAGAACTATCATCTACCACAGATGCAAAAAAATTTGAGAGATACATAAATGCTCTCAAATGCTTGAAGAAATCCCTGCTGTAAGTGAAGAAGAAGGGCAGAAGAACAAGATCCTGGAAGAAACCTTAAACCCTAATACACAATCCATGGACTCCACAACATTGCTTCACAGAAGTAAAAATTGGAAAGAGACATAAGTACTCTCAAGTGCTTGAAGAAGCACCTGCAGTACGTAAAGAAGAAGGCCAAAAGAACAAGATCCTTGAAGAAACCCTAAACCCTAAAGCACTATACATGAAATCCACAACATTTCTTCACAGATGTAAAACTCGGAGAGAGACAAAAAGACTCTCAAGTGCTTGAAGAAGCACCTGCAGTACATGAAGAAGAAGGCCAAAAGAACAAGATCCTGGAAGAAACCCTAAACCCTAAAGCACCATCCATGAATTCCACAACATTTTTTCACAGATTCAAAAATTGGGGAGACATAATATGCAAAACAAATAAAGCAAGCGGTGATAAGTGGAAGGAATGTGTAGATGATGGGGAGCAAGATACTTGCCACAGGCATCAAACAAAGTGGTTTGTTGAAGGGGGGAAGGAGTAGTGAGTACTTGGAGAAGGAGGAGGAGGAGAAGGCTCCGAGAGTGCAGAGGACGGTGCAGATGACTGACAAAGCATGGGTACGAGAGCAGCAGCAGTGGGGATAAGCAAAGCCATCTTCCTTCCAGCCGAGCCCACAATCCTGGATGCCATGGTCTGTGGAGGAGCAACTTCAGGCACCAACAGCAGCACCACAAGAACAGTACCTCAGTCTTTGTAAAGTAGTTGTTGAAGCAGGTAGTAGGTACCTGGTAGGTAGTTGAAGAGGCAGGTAGTAGCTAGGTAGTTGAAGAGGTATGTAGTAGGTAGGTGGTTCAGGAGGAAGGTAGAAGGTAGGTAGTTGAGAAGGTAGGTAGGTAGTAGGTAGTTTATTGGCATGATTATTGCATGCAAATATTTCAATTACAAACACAAAGGTTTATCCCCATGAATGCAATGTATATAACATTATGGTTTGTCCAATATGCTTTTGTGCATCCCAATTGGCAACTATTTTTTATTCTACAATTTATTTTTTTGATAATATTTGAGAAAGCACAAAAAATAAAATCACGACACTTATCACTGAAATTGTCAAATTTTTGGAATCATTGAATAGAAATTATATGACAAAAAACATTCTTGATAAGATTGGGGTCATCTAATCCTCACCATCTAGTTTGCAAGTCTAAAAATTAATGTTGGAATATGATGCACATAGACTTATTATGTATCATCAAAAAGCACCAAAATTGTTCATATGGTTGTCCAAGGTCAAAGCACATGTTCATTGTACTTGTATTGCATAGTCCCATGACATTTTTCTATTGAATGCATAGCTTCGAAAAAGCATAGATTGAAACTTTCATCCACATACCAATTTGAAAAGTCCACATAAATGAAATATAAATGCATCTACATCACATCTCATGCATGTGTCCTTTGGGGTTGCTCTATTTTTAACAACATGCATCATAATATTCAATCTATTATCTATGAATCTTGCTACCAAAGAAAATGCACCCTTTGATATGATTACACAAAAATTTATGTTTGAATAAATGATACCTTAGTTATTTTGGTAGCACTTTGTGAGGAATATTAATCTTTTAGGCATCCTTGATCGTTCAATGGTTTGTTAATACCCCATTTCTAGCAATAAGAAAAAATTAAAATCATCGACTGAATTTGGTACATTAAAAAATTTGAGCACTTTCAAAACAATCTCCAAACCCATTGGGACTTGCCAGATAAACATGCATGATTCATAATGTTTAGCCCTATATGAGGGATTTGAATAGTGTCATTGACCTTTTGCATTATGGGTGCTATTGCCATATCCCACAATACCATGATTCATGTTGGAAACTAATTTAAGTTAAAAAAACATGAAAAATATTGGAAATTAACACACTAAAATTCCATTATTTCAAATAAACAAAAGGCAAATATTATGTATAATTCCTTGACCTAGCAATGTTACAAGAAATTCAAGTACCTTCCATAAGTTTTCCTTATTGTAATTTTGTTGAACACTTAAATATACTCTAGTTGCACAAATTGCACACCTCGAACATGTTAATATAAAATTTAAATATTTGTCAAAAGCATGTAATAGATAGCACAAAGGCAAAAGTGTTCATCATTTCAAAACTAAGTTACAATTGGCCTTTGATAGTGAAATTTAAGAATATCATTTAGGATTGAGTGTCTACAAGATATTAGGAAGAAATTTTCTAGATTACAAACTCATATACTTGCACTAACATACAAGTGAAATCCTAAGAAAATTTCCAATGCACAAGAAGGTATAAGTCTATTGTAAACAAATTACAAAACTTCAACACTATGCAATATGGAGCCCACATTGAAATGAAAATCTCTAAATCTTCTTTTCAAAAAAGCCTTTGTTATTTATTTGGCAATCTCATTTTGTTCATGAATTTTGAACAACAAAAAGGTAACAAATGCGTTTGATCTTCATTATTGCAATGTATGTGTGAACATTTTGTGAAAAATCTCATGTGAGAAAAAAAATTGCATGTTATATCTTGAGTATAAATGTATTAATTTCCTCAATAAGCTCGCCTTCTTTTTACTTTGAAGAGAGAGCTAGGCCCTATTGTTGGTGCCCTACCATTTTTCATTTCTGCTTTCGCACCTCGACTTAGAAATTACCATCAAAGGCGGTGGGGGGGGGTGTAGTCTATTAGGCAAACGACAAGAAGGTCATTTCAAGCCACCTTTGTTGATTTTGCCTTTGACCTCTCTTCAATAACTTATTGATTTATAAATTCAAAGAAAATTGCTTGATCTTTGGAGCCTTCTCATGGGCCCCATCTCTTATGTCATTATTCACTCATTTATATTGTTATTTTTCCGTATTAGTTCTATAATAAAAACTATGTACACCAATAATTTTGTCTTTACGTAGGTGTACACCATTATAAATGTTATTTAAAACACTTTATTTAATAGCATAATACCATTTTTCATTCATTTAAAATTTTCACTTAATTTTTTTAGAATGATAAAAAAATTCAACCCAACTACATTTTTAATGGAAAAACATTTTATAACTTAAAAATGTTATAATCATCAACACTACAATAACATAATGTACAACCAAATTATTTTGTATAATTTAATATAAACTTCTTCACTTTATGACAAATTGAAATTTTTGATGTGGAAAATTATTCATTATTGTGGTTTCTTTGTATGTGCAAAGTTTCATGGACAAATTCCCATTAAAACTATTTTTTTTAGTCCTTTTCTTACATTGTAATGTTTATGACACAGTGTTGCAAATTAAAAACGTACTTCAATTGACAATTGAATTATTGTTATGTCCACCAATTTCACAACACTATGAAAATTTAAGATGTTATCCACCTTCAATTGCACATTTCCATCATAAAAAACTTCTCCAAATATTTATAGAAACACATTAAAAATGTGTTGTGGTGAAAAATGTTAAACTATGACTCCTTTTTGTTTACATTGTACCATGGAAACACCTTATGGCAACTTATTTATTTATTTTTATTGTTGCACGTTTCTAGATCTCAGTCGTTTGATTGACAATGGATTTATCTCCACCATTGATTTGGCAACAAAATTTGGTCCTATTAGTAATAAAATGTAGACCTTTCATGTCAATACTCACTTTCTCCTTTGAAGTGTGTGTGTGTTGTGTTGTTTAACACCAACCATTGCCATATACCTTGGGAAGGAGGGGTGACACCTCTATGGGTGTTTGAATTTCGAATCGTCATATCGCATTTACAATTGGTGTTAAATTTCAATTATAGCCCTAAAGATGGAGTTTGATCTTATTGTTGAATACATTAATTATATTAATCAAGCCTATTGTTATTGTGCACAATGTTTTATTGATGGAGGGAAGGCAGAATGTGTGGAATCAATGGTATTTGATGCCAAAAGATAAGTTAGGGAAGGTGGAATGCAAGTTTTGTGGCAATGTTATTTCATACCACAAGGATAGAATGCTCTTCCATTTAGGTTATCAATATGATGGCAATGGGCAAATTGGAATTGCATTGTGTTCAAGGGCACATCCACCAATGAAGGCACTATTTGCCCGATGTGGTGGACTTGTCCGTCCACCACAAAACAACGTGGAAGTACCATCCCATATCCTTAATAAGTGAATAGAGGATGTGGTCATTGGAACATATAATATTTTAATGGAAGGAAAATTTATTTCATTGTTTCAAGTGGAAGGGGCTCAAAATTTCAGCCCCCCTACAAATAGCACAAAGGGTTCTAATAGATCCACAAATAACAACATTTAAACATTTTGATAGGTTTCATTACTCAAGGGATTGAATTAAACCAAAAAACAAGATTTGGACAAGAAGTGGACAACTTTATTTTATGAAGTAAACATCCCCTTCAATGTTGTATGACACCTGACATTCATAGAAGCTATGAAAATAACCTCTAAATCTTGAACCGACTACAAACCCCCATCATACCATGGATTACGCACAAATTTGTTAAAACAATCTAAAGTGGATGTGTCCAAATAAATAACCGAAAGGACACAGAATTCAATTCACAAATATGGAACAACCATTTGTTTTGATGGTTGGGACAATGTTGCATGGTGTCCATTGTTGAATGTACTACTTGCTTGTCCAAGCAGTGATGTATTCATAGGATCCATTAACACAACTAGGGAGCTAAAGGATGTCCATTACCAATTTGCCCATTACCTAGGAATTCCAAGAATCCGTCATTTTCCAAGTTTTTATTTTCAAGGTTGTGTTGCTCATTGTCTCGACTTGTTATTGGAAGATTAGGGAAAAACAACAAGGGCGAAACAAATTGTGAAAAATGTGAAAGTTATTTTTTTTTCATACGACAACACCATGTGCCTCTAGCAATCTTCATTGTTATGAAACCAACCTAATGCTGCTAAATTGAAACACATTTTATAACTAATTTTTTAATGGTTGAAAGGTTGTTCAAGCTTAGACCTGTCATTGAGTAAATTATTATTGATCTTGATTAAACAACTTTTGTTAACTCATTGCATGGCAACCATCGTCATAAGTCATTCACCAAGGTGAAAGTTGTTAGAACTAATGTAAAGAAGGGTTTGAATTTTTAGATACTTGTGCCAACTTTGTACACATGGTGGAACTAGTTTTAGTGTCATTGAGGGCATTTGATGATAAATAACCTTGCATGGGGAGGGTGTGGTTTCTCATGAAAACATTGGAGTGACATGTTTTATCATTACAAGATCCACCATTTGAATTGCCATCAAACCTTATAGATGTGATTGAAAATTAATTGATTAAAGGTGGAAGATGTCAAAAACCAACCTACATTATGCAGTGGCCCTTCTTAATCCATACTTATTGGATGAACCTCCCTTACATGATGATGCATATGTGAAAGAAGTTTTAAACAAAATTTTGTGAAAAATAGTTAATACCCCTACTGTCTACGCCCTAACTCTAAAAGAATTTGTAGATTTTGTCAAAAGTTAAGGTCCATTTTCTAACACCCCCTTAATGAAGGACTTAGACTTGCTCCCACATAAATGGTGGGATTTGCTTGGAGTTGGTGGCTGCACACTTGCACTCATTGCTTGTCACATTTTGGCACAAATGTGTTCTACATCATCATGCAAGTGGAATTGTAGTTCATATTCATTTATCCATAGCAAAGTGTGAAATCAATTAACATCAAATTAGGCAAAGGACTTGGTGTACATATACATTAATAACAAGCTCTTGTGAAAATGACCTAGCGCCAACCCCACGACATGGTATGAGAAAAATATGTTGTTTGAATATTCGATGTCCGACGTTGATGAAATGAAGATGAAAGTGATTCATCAGGTGAAAACCCCATAATGTCAAATGAGTTGAATGAAGATGAAGTCAAACATGACCCCTTTGAATTCCTTCATGATGATGAGATTCCATTTTCAAGATTGTTATTTGATTTGACGATTTGGCAAGTTCAAGGGTTTGACAATGGCAATGCAAATCTAAACATGCCATTATTAGAAGATTATATTCAAGTGTATGATGCACCCCCCCAAGTTATACATGCTTCAATGGCCCCAAATCAACACACGCCCATGTAATCAATGGGTTCCATGGAAGTGGTACCCCCAATTAATTCAAATATACCATTAGTTTGAATCATCATTCCAAAGCTAGATGCACAACAAACATTAAGAAACACCTTCGAAATACAAATGGACCCACTCGTCAATCCTCCCAATATTGTAGTTGATGACATTAGGGATATTACATTAGAATTAAATGTGGACAAACATACGGTCACTAACAAAAGTGCACCCCAAGTTATGGATCTAAGTCCTTCAAGTCTAAAAGCTATAAAACCTAAAAATACAATGGAAGGTGATTTAGATTATGACCATCACTAAAAGAAAAACATTTATTTTTTATTGGTCTCTAATTAAATTTTAATTGTAAGTGACATTTGCGATTAAAATCCTTTTAGTCACCTTGGACAAATTACATGAAATATTAATCGCAAACAACAAGGGGTATTAGATGAAAGAAAAGGTCAACAAATAGAAGTTCATCCTTTGATTCCATTGTATAAATATTGTCACATGCAATTAAGATGCAATTATTTTAGTCATTATTAAGGGCCAATGATGTGCTACCATGTATCCCAATATCTACTTATTTTAAATACATATTATTATTATTTTGAAATAATCTAGGACATTTAATTCACATGTTTAGATGATTTATATTATGACATGTGGCCTAATGTTAATATGCCATGTGGCATTTTAAAATGAATTTAATATAAAATTAGGTTGGTAGGTACCTAAATAGGTATTTAAATAAGTAAGTACATAGGTCAACCTAGGTGGGTAGGTCAAATTAAGCACCCACTTAATAAGGTAGATAAGTAAATTGGGGAGGTACATAATTTAAAATGGTGCATAATTTTTCTTTTTGTTTTAAATTAAGCCTTTTGATTAGGTCATCCCATGTGCACACATTTTTTAATGTGAAATTGGATGATGTTTATATAATGTTCAAACTAGGAATGGAAAACAAACAATATGGGACAAGTTTTGAAATTTCAATTTCTACACAAACTAAATTACAACTTGAAAACTTTCTTCATGCCTTTTCTTTTTAGTTTTTAGATTTTTAAACAATTCAAATGCATGGTTCACTAAATAATTAGATAATCATTTAATGATTAATGATTAAATTTAACATATATTTAAAATATAAATTATACACTACAAATATTCAGTATTCATTATCAACTCTTTAAATAATTAATAACTATCTAATATTTAACCAACTAGTTATCTAATTATTCATAAGCTGTCAATATATAATTCATAGATAAATAAATAATTAACATATTTTAAAATATTTTCTTAATTTTTAGAATCTGGTAAAATTATAAATAATATAATTAATGTAAAAATAATTGAATTACTCTACTAAAAAGTATATATTATAAGTATTTATTTTCAATTTTTAAAAATTAATAAATAATTTTTATTAAAAAATAAATTCTTATACAAATTATTTATTTTTAAAGTGGCATTAAACTAATTACTATAATTACATTTATTATTTTGTCAAGTAAATGTTTTATTTTCTATTGGTAATTAATAACTAAAAAAACAATAATTTGTTGAACATACATTAATAGTTTATAATTACTGTAATATTACCATAAAGATATTTTTCATAAATAAGTAATTAAAGAATTTTTTAAATAAAAAATAATAATTATACGATAATTTGGGTTTTTACAATCATACAATAATTATTTTAACTACATCATATTTTCTCCAAATTTTTAATTTAGATTTAAAGTTATAAATTACAGATTGTGAATAATTATGTTCAATTAAAAAATACTTATGAATAGAATATAATTAATTTTTATCTGAAATAATTACAATGATTTTTAAAGTAATGTAACATTAATTACAATAATTGAATTATTTTACTGTAGGAATATAAATTATATAATAGAAAAATCTATGTTGTAATAATAATTATCTAGTGTAACCTATAATTAATAAATATAATCACTTATAAGTATTTATAAAAGTGATATATTATGGACGAGTAATTACAAGAAATGAATATTCTAATTTATTATATTAAAATCCATGTAGTTATGGTCAGAACATTAATTATTTTAATTAAACTATGATTATTTTAAATTTTTAAATAAGAATTAAATTTATAAATTAAAAATTATAGATTATAACAATAAAGTTCAACTATAAATTAATCATGCCAGTATTGTAATTCTAACTTACAAATAAATTAAGTAATTATAATGATTATACAATACTATAGAATAATTATTATTATATAAAATGTTATGTTTTTATATTAATAAGTAAATAATGAGTAATACATACAATTATTTAGTGTATCTTTGTTTTTAAATATAATAATTACATCAACTTTGCTCATTATTTTAAGATTATTATAAAATTTTGAAATAAAAATCTTAATTATAATACATCACTTCTCAATTATGGATACAAATTTTAATTATTATCATTAAAATATAGGTATTGTAAATAAAATAGTTATTCTTTTATGATTGAGAACTATCGTTTTAATCAATGTGAAATTTTATGTTGTAATAATATTCATTCATTTGAAATAAGCATTAACAAATAAGAAATAAAATAATTTATAACAATTATTTTTAAAATTCAGTAAAATTATTCTAAATTTTTATGACGTAATAACATTTATATATTGTAAATACATAATTAAATATTGTAGTATATTGGAATGTAATTCTTACAATTATAAAAATTTAATGAATTAATTTCATTATAGTGAAAATATTTTAAATTAAAATTATGAATAATTAAGCTGAATTATAAATTATGTATCTATTATAATCATGTATAACTAAAGTAATTCTTATTATTTTATAATAAATATACATTAATTATAGTAATTTTATTGTTATTAAAATATATATAAATATTTAGTATAATAATTTATGTTGTAATATATTTAAGTAATTTAATGTAATGAAATTAGTTAATTACAATAATCATATCAATGTATTTAATTACAATAAAAATATTTTGAATATTAATTTGAAATATAAATTAAAATTTATAAATATGAAGTTTAATCATAATAATTATTGTAATTATTGTATATAGACATATGTTGATTTCGATTAAACACCACTTTGCTTACAATTAATGGGACTTTAGATGGCTACTCTTAGACCATAAATCGAAATCATATATAAATGTAAACCAACTTAGTCTCAAACTAGTGGCAAGCTAGTCATAAGTGATTCAGTTGATGTCAGCATGACATTAGTCACAAAGGGCAAAAATTTAATTACAAAAACCAAATAGTTGCAAGTAGTTGTAAATGTGTTGGTCACATCTTGGCCTTTTTTCTTCTTGTGCATGCACCAATTAGCCAATACTTATTGCATCCATAAATCTCGATACCCAAAATTGATGTGGGGTCAAAACTAATTATTGTGGTAGCTTCCATGAATTGTTTTGAACCACATATTGAAAACTTGTCCATATGTCGAATTACTCAAGGGAAAAGGCCCATTGTTTAAACAACAATGGCTTTTGTAGGTGAACATAATTATGAGTGACCACACACCAATGGTGGCATTTTGGATATTGAAGGATAGCGCCCCAGCAAGCAAATTGTGACAAAACGTTTGGGGCAAAATATCATCACAACCTTGCATGGGATAGACACTTCAAATGCGGAGGAGGGGTGCAATGATGATGATGATGATAATGACACTGACATTCCTAATGAAGCAAATTAAGGCCCCAAATGATAGTGACTACCATGAGCTTTAACTTCAACATCCAAATCCTACCATTAATCATCCTCCTAGGTCATGAATCACAAGGGCTTCATAATCATAGACATTTGGCATTTTGCAATATTTACACATAGGTTGAACTTTATATGCAAATCCACATGGTGGCATAAACATATTTTTTTCCAACTATATATTTTTTGGTAATAAAATTGTAACCATCTAGTTTGGGACCCTATTTGGAAATTGGTGTATTTCATATAAGACAATTTCATTTCCATGATTCAAATTCCAAACTTTCAATTTCAAGGGCATTCTTAATGAAATGCCCCCATATAATTTCAATTATATGTTTTCCATTCACTCTAATCACATTGTCATCATTGAGGTTCAATATTCAAGAATTATCATCACAAACTTGCCCCCTCTTTGTATGAGTGCTTTTACAACACCTTAACAATATGTTCAATGTTCAATGTTGATACAATCATTGATATGATGTTAAAGTGACATTGTAAC
>Ga0209611_10013668_pt1 | contig 11080 bp, 5 predicted proteins | sample S1TSphgellanicum_3_FD_187693 | JGI IMG/M metagenome (GOLD analysis project Ga0209611, IMG submission 187693) | Host-associated microbial communities from peat moss isolated from Minnesota, USA - S1T2_Fc - Sphagnum magellanicum MG (SPAdes) (version 2) | ecosystem: Host-associated > Plants > Peat...
CTATGATAGGGAATAAAATTGGGCTAGAAAAAAAAATACTAACCAAGTAAATTGACCCTTGGGGGACATTTCATCCCATCCATGAAATCCTAGAACATGATTTTTTAGATGGTGCACTAGTGGGTGTTGGGTCATCCAAGCCTTTTGTGCTCACAAAAGTTAAGTTCAAATGTTCATTGCTCACACTCAAAACTCATAGCTCATGTGTTAACTCGGTAATTATGTTGTTCATTTTGATTAATGTCTTTTTTTACCAAGGGGTCATGGGATGTTTTGACTAATCAAAATGATAGATTATTAGTTTGACCTATCATTATAAATAATTTAATTTAGGCAACATGTCATCATTATGTTACATATTTGAAAGTGATGTGGCATGATATGCCGTAAAAAACTAGGTACATAGGTGCTTATTTATGATCATATGTTTATGATGTACACACACACAATACACAACACCATTTACAAAATTCATATACATGATTTGCTTGAGTTCAAACTCAAAACCTCATGGAGGCATGCTCGATGTTTTTTCCATCCAATTACATGCAACCTCTTGTCAGTAAAAAAAATGCAACTTTTTGTTTTATTTTCTTAATTATGAAACTATAAGGAAATCTGAAAATTGACACACATTTATCTCAAATTTTGCTCAAATGAAACAAATAAAAATATAATGTTAAAGTTTATTCACATATCTATTCAACAAAATCAATATATTTTATACATGTTCAAATGGATTTAAGAAATGTTTAGGGCTTAGGGTAGGATACATAAGTAAGTAAGGTAGGATAGGTAGGTAGGTTGTTAAGTAGTTACATATAGGTAAGGTGCAACATAACATGTGATAACATATGGTCTAGCACAATCCAAATGTTTTCATGATAAGTAATCACTATGAATTGATAACATACCCTAGTGGCAATTCATTACAAACACAACTTAACCTAACCTAACCAATTTCAGGAATTTAAACTAGGCCTAATTAATAGGCTAGCCAATCAATTATGTTAGGTTATATGACGCACTCCCAAGTCCTTTGTTGAACCCACTTGAGGGTCCAACTATGTAGAGTTGCAGAAAGTTGGGACTTGAGGGGCGCTTCCAACTTCCAGCACTAAAAGGGGGTAGAGGGGCGTGCTAGAAGTCCCGTGATTAGACTAGGAAGAGGGACTAGATTATTAAGCACGAATCTGCATCCAAAACCAACCACAAGAGGGTTAGTTAGCATTCGGGGACACCCTTGGGTGTTGGGACAAGCCACGGGCACTTGGACACACAAGACTCACCACGGCCCAGACTTGGGGGAAGCCACCACCTTCCCCCATATAGTATTATTTGCATCTCACCGCGGAGGCTACATCCGAATGGCTCTTTTTCCCGAGACTCCCAAGTTGGAGTCCCGAAACTGTCCCGGGTTGGAGTCCCGGGACTTTGGACGCTCGTAGCTCCTCGCCCCGAACTCGGATCGGGACGAGGTCTAAAACAAAGCTGTAGTTCTCGTCGAAAGCTTTCCAACTCCGTGTCGCACGCCTTGAGGTGACGTCGGGAAGAGGTCGATTCCCGACTTTTAGTGGTTGGGAGTTAAATTGGCAGTTTGACTCCCGGCCCTTCTTTTGCTCATAACTTGGGCTGCAGATGTCCAAATGGCTCATGCGAGGCCATTTTGGACATCTACACTTCTAAATCTTTCCAATGACATAAAGAACGCACCAATGCAAGGAGATTTGACCCCTCAAATCACCTTCTAAATTTTCAAGAGTCTCGGAGGACTCCAAGTCTCCCACTTTTGGGAATGGGAGTTGCATTTTCTCATTTTGCCCAAAGTGGGGTTGCGACATTATAAGTAGTCTACACTCAATTAGTAGGCTATGTACTTACGCTAAGCAAGGTCGATACCTAGGTTTTTTTAAAAGGCTAATTAATCATGTTAAATAGGCAACCATAGGCCTAGTTAGTAGGCAAGTTAGGAACACTAGGTAGGGGGCCTTGGCCTAGGTCAAGCTAATGTCAAATTAGTATATTGGCCAACTTGGTTAAAACCTAGCCATCTTGATAAACCTTTTTTGTTGTTGTTGTTGTTTGTTTTATTAGATGCTTGGATTGACACCTAGTAAAAAAAATCACTTGAATCAAATGTATTGATAAAAAATAACACATGTTTTTCATATCACATGTGACTAATAAAGGTCAACATTGCCTTTGGTCAATGTAAACATCTCAATCAAGTTTAACCTTTAAAAAAAATAAAATTCTTATAGTGATGCAAATTATACTTTTGCCAAGGAATTTACATTTTATTAATCTATCTATTTATCTAAATCCTTAATCTTGATTCATTGTAATCTCTTGTCATGTGAAAATTTGAATATTAATCAACAAAATTAAATCCAGGAAATTACAAAATTGTGAAATTTTTATTTCATTGAATAATAAATTTTTGTGAAGTTTTACGTAAATCTACATGAACATTATTAGGTGAATAGATGAACATGAGCAATGAACATGTGAGCATGAGTGGCAAGTGAGATAGACAAATTTTAATTTTGGATGAAAAATGGATGATTGACACATGGATGCTTGACAAATGAATCATGAATGTTGCATGAATGAAAAACATGGATGTAAAAAAATCATGAGCAAATGGAAAATTTTGATGAAACATGGATAAATGTTTGATGAATTTTCAATGAATGGATACCTTGGATGAAGTGGGTGGATGGATGTAATTATTGGATGAAAAGTGGATGAAACTATTTTTTTTTTCCACAAGATTTATCATAAAACCACAAGATCAATTATTGTGTTTTAACTTTTATTTGTGTCGATATCCTCAAATGAATATGTATGAAAAAAAATTGAATTTGATCAAAGACGACCTACATTTCCCAAAAAAAATGATTAAGATAAATTAAATATCAACATGTTGTATTTCAAGGTTGAAAATAAAATTTTACATATATGCAATATTCCAAGCATCATACTCCAACACAAGAAGTTGTTTTGTTTAAAATGTGACTGTGAAAAATGGCTTGTGCATGAACTTAAAGACCGTGAACCTAGGGCATGATGGTAATATAATTGATTTGACATGGATGAATATCATTTAACAATTTGAATGAAATAAATGGATGCATGATAATAAAAAAACTAGGTTGAAATCCATTCATAAATGGAATGCAATGGAGATGTGTGTTAAAATATTTACATTCACCTCCATACAGGGTTTCCAATAATATGCATTATTGACAAGAGTTCGTTTGAAATGTTGATATGGTGGATTTGTAGGAGGCATAATGTCATAGTTGTTGATATTTCCCATATTCAAGATTATAAGGGCGAGCTCAATGCAAAATGAAATAAATCCATTAATATGTACCAAGAATGAATAGGATAGGACAAAAGAGCATTGTGGCAAAGAATGTACAATTCTACCTCATTCTATGGTAGGTAGCAAAGATTATGTTCACCCCCCACCTTGTTGTAATTTAGTTGTTATAGATCTACAATTAAAACACATGGCAACCCTTTGGGCAGGTACCATAAGGGGCTAACCTTAAGGGGCAATAGTGCCACATGAACTTATTTTGAGATTCAAAGATCAAGGTTTTACTCAAGAAATCACTTTTTAGTCTTAATTGAATCCAAGAGAAAAGGAAAAAAAATGTGACAACAATTTTGGGCTTGTAGAGAGATTCTTGAGGAATAGGTTTTCAAGAAACATATTTCTATATTTGAATCTAACTTTGTTGGAAAGAATTTTGCAACCACCTCATCATGCTCTTGAATTTGAGAGAAAATCTAATGACATATTGTTGGGCTTTATAGCAAGGGAGAGATTCACGAGCAAATACAAAGTATGAGAGATTTCCATATGTGTCAAGGTCACGGTTGTTGAATAGAATCACAAACACCACCTCATCATTTCACTTGAAATCCAAGAGAAATGTGACAACTTTTTTTTTCCTCCCCCCTTTTGAAGCTCGTAAACCAAATGAATGTAGTAAGCAAAATTGCAAGATTTGTCACCATTCCAAAGAGGAAGATAGAAACAGATTTAGTAGCTTTTGCACCCACCTTAGCAACTAATTTAAAAGACAAAGTTGATAACAAAGTTAGTAAAGTGGGTGTATGCTCTATGGAATGGTTAAGAAGCCCTTGCACATTATGTTGGGTAACCGCACAAGGTGCACTTGTGAAGGTGAGCTGGGCAACACACCCAACAGAATGGTCAAGTGCGAGGTCATTCCATGACATTAAGGTCTACAAAGCAAATTCAATGGGTTTTTAAAACGTTCATCTTCAATACTTGCACAATTTGGTCACCACTCTTTCAGTGCATGATCATCACTAGAAGATTATGTACTAGCCTATAATGAGGGCAAGAAAAAGACAAATGCTACCACCCCAAACCTTAATGTGTGCAATAAGAATAAAACCGTAAGCAAAGAGAAACATTCAAATTAGTGTTTGACATGGCTATTGAGTAGAGAATGAGAAGGAACAATATATACACATCTATACAGAAGCTTTTCAGGGTTGGCACTTGGGTGCCAAATAATATTTTTTATTTCAAAATTTAATTTGGCAATAATAATAATAATTTGTTAAAATTTTGAAATAAATATAGGAAGCTTCTTTGATAGGTTTTTTGTACCTTCAACCTATACCATAATGCGATTTTTTGCAACATTTCCTACACTATCTTTTTACAAAAATGTCAACACAGAATGTTCCACCAATTATAGGATAGAGAAACTATGTTGTCAATTATGGGATACCCAACACCAATGGACTGGCTTGAAGTAGGAAAGTTTATGGATTTCCACCAATTTTTGTATTTTTCGCTCCTTTACAATTTTCTTTAATTTTGACATTTCAAACATATAATTTCTAGAAAATCCGACATTTACAAAAAAAAATTAATTAAATTATAGTTGAACCTGAAAGGTTACTATTGTATTGTACAAACTGAGAGAAAACACAACATTTTTGATCTATTGCAAAAATGAGAAAGCTCAATTCATGTCATTTTGGGATGAGTGGGAAGGCTTGTGGTGCTGCACAACCACTAACAAGCTTTAGCAACAAACCATAGCTAAAGGAAGGGCAAGAACTATGCAACACAAGGAACCACCCAACATCAGGATCATCGACAATTCTTGCTCTCTAATAGCAGAGAAGATGCCAATTATTCTTACCGATATCTGTGGAAACTAGTAGTAGATGTGTGTCATATACCTCTCCTAACCTTTCCTTCTAGAACATTTTCATTTACCATTCTACCCCATTGACCTGATGCATTGCAGGTGTGTTTCAGGGCTTGATATATGTATATATCCTAGGACTGAACTTGTGACAATTGAATTATCATTAGAGTCTATGAATGGATTATGGACGCAACCTTGTATAACCATGCCCAAAATCTTCCCTCTAAAGTCTGAAAAACTTGGAACTAATATCAGAACCTGGTTGCAGTCAAAAGCAACCCTGCAGTTGACCATGTTACAGAACTGCGACACTCAAACCATTCTGTGAGAATTTCACAGGCGATTCTCTGGCCAGAGTGTACCAGCACCCACCAGTGCACCATGAACTGGATGCCCATTATGGCTCAGTTGTGGATCAACCTCAACTGAGTTAATATCTAGTTTCACCTCGGCAATAAGAAGTACACCATATATATAGGTAGATACGTAGGAAAATAGGAGACTGCAAGGTAAGTAGATTGTTTATATGTAGGTAAGGGTTGTATTTGCTACCTAGCTACTAACAAGTAGGTAACTAAAAAAAGCACCTGAGTTAGCCACCGTGGTTAGCCAGGGAACTGGAACCCAACAGAAAACTGTTTCCTGACCACTTACCATCCATCCTTCATGGTCCACTGGTGGGTACTGGTTTAGGCATAAAAGGCTAGGATTCCACTGCTTCATCCTTCCATTGCTGAATGTAGGACCCTCCTTTCCACTGGCCATTATGTGCCTAGATAGGTAATACCATCACCTGTGCGCAGACAGTGAAATTTCCCTCTCAGCCTAACTTAATCCAAAACACAAGTATCTAGTTCCACAGATGCAATTGAGAATGATCCTGTGTATCTCATGAGCATCAGTATAAACATAAATCAAGCAGACAAAAATATGCATACTCCAAGATTAGATGGACCAGATCGGTAATTTGTGTGATTCTCAACAAGCATATTTTAATCTTATTTACTGTGTACAACTCCAACCTGTTGATGGCCTTCAAGCCAACATATCTTGCACTAGAGACAATGAGTCAGTGGATACCTGTCATCAGGAATACACTATCATGTTGCTTTCATCAACGACCTCAATTTGTGACAAATATCAAGAAACTCGGGTCGTTGCTCAGGCTCCTGATGCCAACATCTCGTTATCAGATCTGCCACATCATCACTTACATATTTGGGTAGTTGAGGTCTGTTTCCTGAAAGCACCCAGGAGTAGTCTGATCGTGGGTGCCCATCAAAAGGAATACGCCCAGTAAGCACTTCATAGCATGTCATCCCATAACTATACACATCCGCCTTGGATGTGTAAGTGGGTTGTGTTATCCCATTTCTCATTGCACTCAGGACCTCTGGAGCCCGCCAAAAACCTGTCCCCACAGCTCCTGTCTCTATCGGTGTGTTGATGTACTTAGATATACCAAAGTCTGCTATTTTGACCTGGGTAGGACGAGACTGACCAACCACCAACACATTTAAGGACTTGAGATCTCTATGCATAATCCCCTGCTTGTGTAAATATGCCATGCCTTCTGCAATCTGGACCATGACATCCAATGCTTCCCTCCTCATGAATGGTCCTCCTTCCTTCATAGAGGCCATTCGAGTGTCAATCAGCTTCCGAAGATCACCACCCAACAACTCCATTACTATCAAGCTTGAATTTTTGGCTACTGAAAACCCCATCAATTGCACAATTCTGGGATGTCGTAACTTTATCCAAACACCAACTTCTCTCTGCAACTGCATGCTGTGCATTTCTGCACAAATTGACTTCACAGCAAATTTGACACCCATCCATTCAGCCTCATACACTGTAGCAGAAGCTCCCTGACCAATTTCCCTCAGGAGATTTATGCACGATTGCCTGATCCTTAGGTATGAAGGCAAATCCACGCTCACCAGTTGGGCCTCCTCTGCTTCACTGAGATGTGGCATAGGTGCCAGATTGCATTTGCTTAAAGGCTTATGTTTTGAGAAGTTAGTCACCTTGTTGAAGACATTCTCAAACGTGCCTTTTAGGCTCCAGGCTGGTGACTTTTGGGGTCCTAGGTAAGTAGGCTTTGGTGCTCTAATGTGATCAAGCAAGTGACAAATCTCCTCAAAGGTTGGTCTTTCTCTAGCAACACTATTCAGACATGCTTTGACAAGTCCCTCTACTTCAGGACTCAACCTCTCTGATGGTATTGCAAATTGAGGACCATGCTCTCCAAATGATATTCTATTAATCCAATCACAATTGTCATCAGCTGGAAGGATTCCAGAAGCGATTGCACACCAAATTTGTGCAAAATCCAGTACATCCATCTGTCCAATTGTCTCAACACCAGAAAAAGTCCTATGCGTTGCTTGCTTGCTTACTTTATTTGCATACCCAAAATCAGCAACCTTCACCTTGATAGAGTCACTGTTGTGTGTTTGTACCAGTACATTTGAACATTTCAATCGTCCATGTCCAAGCCCTTGATGATGCAAGTACTGCATACCCCTTACAATCTGATATAGAATGTCCAAAGTCACCTCTTGTGAAAAAGGCCTACTGTTTGAAGAACCATTCTTCTGCATACAATCTCTGATTAAATCCTCAAGATTACCATCCATCAATTCCATGACCATGACATCAAGGCCTTCAATTTTTGAATATCCTACAATTTGAACAACATGTGGATGACGGAGTTTACTCAACTGCTTCACTTCACGTAGGACAAAGAAGTAATATTTAGCAGCAAGCTTGCAACCTAGCCAATCAACCTCAGAGACATTAGTGTAAGCTCCTTTCCAAAGCGCCCTAGTAATTTTCATATCTGAAGCATCCATGAATACACCATCAGGCAGACCATTGCTCTCCTGATCATACCTTCCACGCTTGATCTTGTGTTTAACTGCATTCATAAGCTTCTCTGCTCCTTCATGAGGTCCTTCCCAAGAGCCACTCATCGTTTCCGAACCCAACTGTAAGATTTCCCCAAGATCTTGCCCTGCGTCAGTGGTCAGGCAATTTGCTCTCTCCTCCTCTGTCATTGTGCAAAAGCCCAACCCTTTTCTCAGGCTGGAAAGATCATCCATGCGTAAGAAGGACGCACAAGTGTCAATATCTCTATGGATCTCCTCAAATGCATCACGGTTGTCAGTGTTCAGAAACACTTTCGTCCTCAAATCTTGACCTGAACATTCCATGACCAAGGCCTCCCCTTTCTTGAGCACGACCAAGAGTTGGTCAAAATTTCTTGACACCTGCACCTCACCTCCATCCCAAGCCTGTAAAGGTTGCTCATCACCACCAGCACTATGTATACTGTCCCATTCTGTGATTGATTGGCCAATGTACTCAAAGCGGTCCACAAGCCGCTTGCACTGCTGGGAATTTATACGAACATCGACCTGCAACTTTGTAACCTTGTCAATAATGCTAAGGGCTTGTGCAGAGACTTCCATCTCAGATATTATATAATGCTTCTCTTGATGTATTGGCAGCAAACTTTGTTTGAACCTGGTCAACACAAGAAGCCAAATGTCAGCACGAATCACCTGATACATTCTACTTCCTTTAGATAAGTACCAGTCAATTGAGAACTACACTAGATATGTTTATGCAATACATGTTCTGCAAAGGCAGTAGCAACCACAATTTGCCCTCAAGCCAATCTAACTGGTAACGTGGTTCCAAATTTGGTCCTTCCAAATTTGATTCTTTAAACAAGGGAATTCAATGCATTTTGGGTTGTGATTTTGTTTCACCATGAAATCAATGGTAACCCTATCACAGATGAGGCAGGGATGAAACAATGCTGAAGCTGCTAAGCCACCTTTCTAATGTGGAGAATAGGTGCAACAATGAAGATCTTATTCTTGTGTTTACAAACAGGTTCTGATTATCTGATCTTGTCAAGAATGTCAGGTGGGGGGTCCAAGCAGCCCATTTTGACACTCCTATTTGGTTGTTATCTGTACTTGAACCATGTGACCTAAGAATCAGTACAGCTGTGTTTCATGACAGAACCAGATCCACAGTAGCACTTCTCAGCAAATTCAGAGGTGCAAAAGCTTACTCTTGTGAGTGTTTCTCTCTCAGTATCAACCATCACTCAATCACAAAAGAAAAAATATAAAAAATCCACCGATTTCATTTACAAGTATGTACAAGCTCAACAAATCAATGATAACAATACATTGCACTTAGGGTCTCTTTCCATTAGGCTGTTGTGATCACAGCAGCATAATGGAAAGCCACTGACATAGGGCCTTGTTTCTTGTTGCAGGGACATTCACTTTCCATTGGAGACCTGCAACTGTGGTGAATTTATGTAATATCGTGTTAAGAACTTTGGGAACACATATTCTCATGAAAAAAAAGGACAGATGTCATTGTATGGTAAGTCGCAGTTGGACTCACATCTCTCAAAGCTCCGACAATTGGTCAATGCTTGACTAGTTGAGTTGTGAGATGACTGTGAGCACAGCAGCCTAATGGAAAGATGTCCTTAGTGTGCAGCTAACCGTACAAACTCTGGTAATTTCCTTGAGAAAAATTTGTCAATTATTGCGATGAACATGTTAGTGTCAAATGTCCCCAAGGGGGCGACTTCTTTGACCAGAGTCATACGTGTTGAAATTGACTCATAAACATTTGACAGAAAAGAAAAAAGTGCGATATACCAACACTGGAATGCTAGAGAATTTGCCTTTAAGAAACATCATAGAAACAAGCGAAGATTGCATTCACGTGCACCAGAGACATCAAAACATCATGAAGCCTGCCCTGATTACTGGCAGAGTAAGAGAGAGGAAAAACAAAAAGAAAAAAAGCCAAAACATTCAACCCTACAAAATTGAGACGCAAACTCTCATATCTATCCTCTTGCAAGGTAGAAAGAATGCTTGGCTTGACAATGTTTTATTTTTTCTCAAGCAAGCAGGGGAGAGAAAGATCTTGCCTACTTACACCGGAAAATCACGAATTCCGTCGGGAAGGTTCGATCGAATCCACAGACTGAGAGTGCGTATCGAGTCCCGGAGTTGTATAGAGTCCTTCACTCTATGACTCGTAAGTGTTGTTGATACTGCAACCACACCCCGACAGCCAAAGAAAAGGAAGAAGAAGATGATGAAAAAACTTTACCGACCGACAGAAAAATGCCGTCACTTTTTTTTTGGTCTCTGTCTTTAGACTGTCTATCTATGCATGTTTGTCCACAAATAAAACACGCATGCAAACACACCGATCTGTAAAAGAAAGAAAACTTACTTACTTGTGGAGCTTATGAGCTTATGGAACTTCGGATTTCTGTCACTACTACGACTGCGATCGAATTCGGTCTGCAACACAGCAGCAGGGACAGATTGACGAAGGTGCAGAGCGTCCAGCAGAGCTTCCCCCCACAACGCGAAGCCCAAGGACCACGGCACTTCCCAAGTCCAAGTCCACGGCGAGTACGCGTGATTCAGTTGCCATTTTGAAATGCCAACTTTTTTTTTCTTCAGGTCTCATTTCAGATGCCTACTAGGTTATACTTAACCTTTTTTTTGGGGCTTCAGGTCTCATTTGAGATGCCAACTTGTTTACATGACTTGCACCATTGTTTCTTACTATGGTGAAAATTCTGCATTTCGTAAAAATTGAGCCTGGGGGCTAATTAAACAACTGTAGCCGAACAATGGGTGGCAGGACAGTGACTCCATGACTGTGCAGTTTGTGTGAACACAAAAACCTTGATCAGGGTAATCTGGCCACCTCTATTGATGAGTGGCGGCGGATTTCTTCTTCATTAGTGTGAGAGGGAAACTAGATATGCATGGGGTGCATGGGAGAAGGTGGTCTATCTGTGTGGG
>Ga0209611_10013669_pt1 | contig 11078 bp, 11 predicted proteins | sample S1TSphgellanicum_3_FD_187693 | JGI IMG/M metagenome (GOLD analysis project Ga0209611, IMG submission 187693) | Host-associated microbial communities from peat moss isolated from Minnesota, USA - S1T2_Fc - Sphagnum magellanicum MG (SPAdes) (version 2) | ecosystem: Host-associated > Plants > Peat...
AGGCGCGAGCGCAATGGCGGGGGGACCACGATGTCTGGCATCTTCCTACACTGTGAGACGAGCCTGACGGAGCCGCGTTTCCCTCGTGCATCGCGCGTTGCACCCTGTCGTTGATGTCGTGCAGTCGGTCGCCGGCACGGTTCGGTCCGCTGTGCGGAACGCCGTGCGGCGCGTGCGGCGTCGCCTGGCCGCGGCGTGGATGCGGCCGATGCCGCCGGAGGAGCTGCGGCGGCTGCTGCTCGCCGCCCGGAGCGGCGATGGCAACGGCGACCGTCAGCAGAGCGGCAGTGCGCTCGGGCCTGCTGGGTGGGGGATGCTCGCCGGCGTGATCGACTTTCACCAGAAGCGGGCGCACGACGTGATGCGTCCGAGGACGGAAGTCGTGGCGCTCCATGTCGACGCGACCGAGGCGCAGGTGCGGGCGGTCGTGCGCGCGGAGCAGTTCTCGCGCTATCCGGTGTATCGCGAGTCGCTGGACGATATCGTGGGGCTCTTTCTCGCGAAGGACCTCTGGCTGCACGATCCGGCGACGGCGTGGTCGCTCAGCGCGTTCACGCGTGAGGTCGTGTACGTGCCGGCGAGCCGGCCGGCGAGCGGAGTGCTGGAGGATCTGCGGCGGGTGCGGGCGCGGATGGCGATCGTGCTCGACGAATACGGCGGCACGGCCGGGATCGTGACGATGGAGGATCTGGTGTCGCAGGTGATCGGCGACCTGGCCGACGAGTACGATCGTGCGACGCGGCGGTCGCTGGAGGTAGACGGCGTGCTGGAGATCGCGGGCTCGCTCTCCGTGATCGACGTCGAGAGCACGCACGGCCTCGAGATCCCGCCGGGCGAGTGGACGACGCTCGGCGGCTACACGTTCTCGACGCTGGGGCGGGTGCCGCGCGTCGGGGACCGGGTGCCGATCCCGGTCGGGGCGCTGGAAGTGATCGCGGTCGCGGGGCGGCGGGTCGCGGCGGTGCGCGTGCATCGCGACGCCCCGGCGACGGAGCGCGAGGCGTGATCCGCGACTGGTTCCGGCCGCGGCCGCCCGCGGAGCAGCGTGAGATCATGATCGCGATCCTGGTTGGGGTGCTCGTGATAGCGGGCGTCGAGACGTGCTTGCGCGCGAGGAATGGCGCGGACGAACCGGTCAGGGCCGCGTCGACGGCGTTTCCACCCGTCGACCGACCGGTCGCCGACATCGTCTCGCCGGCGTGGTCGGACGAATCGCAACGCGACGCCGAAGGCGAGGCAGACACGGTGATGGCGCGGCTCGGGATCGGCGCGGGGATGCGCGTCGCGGATATCGGCGCGGGGAGCGGGTACTACACGGTGCGACTGGCACGGCGGGTCGCGCCCGGCGGGCATGTCTATGCCGAGGATATCGTGCCGACCTATCTCGCCGCGCTGTCGGCGCGCGTCCGCGACTCGGCGTTCACGAACGTCGACGTGATTCATGGGGTGCCGGACGATCCGCGACTGCCGCCTGGGTCGATCGACCTCGCGATTCTCATTCACATGTATCACGAGATCGAAGCACCGTTCGCGCTGCTCGAGCATCTCTATCCCGCGTTCGCGGGCGGACGGCCGGGGCGGGTGGCGATCGTGGACATGGATCGGCCGACCAACTATCACGGGACGCCGCCGGCGGTGCTGAAGTGCGAGTTGGCGGCGGTCGGCTATCGCGAGACGCGCGTCACGCCACTCGCGACGGGGTATCTGGCGGAGTTCGTGGCGCCAGCCACGGCAGAGAGTCTGCCGACCGCGGCGATGGTCCGCGCACGGCTTGGCAAGACCGGATGCCTGACGACGCCCTGACGGTCAACGGCCGCGTGCGGATTCCGCGGGGGGAGCTCGTCGTGCGCGCGACGCGAGCGGGCGGTCCGGGGGGACAGCACGTCAACACGTCGTCGACGCGCGTCGAGGTCGTGTGGAACGTCGATCGCTCGGAGGCGATCGACGCCGATGAACGAGCGCGGCTCCGCGCGCGGCTCGGATCGCGGATCGATTCGGACGGCGACCTGCGGGTCGTCTCGGCGGAGTCGCGGAGCCAGCGCCGGAACCGCGATCATGCCGAGGCGCGGCTCGCCGAGATGGTGCGCGGCGCGCTGGTGATCCCGAAGCGTCGTCGGGCGACGAAGCCGACGCGGTCGTCGGTCGAGTCACGCCTCGACGACAAGCGTCGGCGATCGGAGACGAAGCGGGGGCGCGGACGCCGGCCGGCGGACGACTAGCGCGTCGGGGGCGCGGGCGTCGCGTTTGGCGGGCGCGGTCGATGGGGGGCTCGTTGGCCGAGCTATGAGTTTGGCGCTCGCAAAAGGCCGTGTTTTCAGTCTCGACGGTGCGCCGATGCTCGCAAAAGTGCGCCTTTTGCGAGCATGAAACTCATAGCTCGGCTGCACACCCCCCCCGCACCTCCTCCCACGAGCGAGCCCGGCCGCAGAGTCGGCGCGCCGGCCCGGCACGGACGCGGTGCGAACGGAGACCGACGCGCACAAACCGGCGCGCGACGCGCCGCGCGGTCCCGACTACAGCGCTGGCCTCGCCGGCGGCACGAAGAGCGGCTCCCCGACCGCGACCGCGGCCGACGCATCACGCGCCCGGAGCCGCAGCACCGCCAGGAACGTCGCGAGATACGCGACCGCGGCGAGCAGATAGAGCGCCTTGATCCCGAAGACCATCGCCGAGTACTCGAGCAGGCCGCCGACGATCGCGCCCATCAGGTTCATGCCGAGGGCGCGCGTCGAGTCGGCGTGGCCGCGGAGCAGGATGCCGAAGATCAGCGCCGCGAACAACACGGGAGCCGCGACGAACGCCGCGCCGATCACCCACTGCCAGACGGATGGCATCCCGAGGAGCGTGTCGGCCGGCACGGCGTAGGCGATTGCCAGTGACGCGAGGAGCGCGGCGACGAGGCGCGGGAGCGTCCGTTCGCCGAGTCGGGCGACGACGGCGTTCGCGACCGCGATCACCGAGAGGATCGCGGCGAAGACGAGCAGGTTGACCGTCCACGTGGCGCCGAAGAGCAGCGACATCTCGGAGACACTCTTGGACTCGAGCAGCAGGAACCCGAGCCCGGTGCCGAAGAGCGCGGCGTCGCGGGCATCGAGCGGCATGGCCGGTCCCGTTCGCCCGACGCTCGCGCGCGGCGCTCGGCCGCCCGTCGCGGCGGTGAGCATCACGCCGGCGATGACGAGCACGCCGCCGAGCGCGAAGAGGTAGTGGAGCGGGACGGTCCGCACCGAGAGATAGAGGTAGGGCCAGTCATCGCTCGGCAACTCGACGTGCTGCGTCAGCGTCGTCGGGACCGCGTCGATCGAGCGCGTCCCCGCGCCGCCCCCGGCGACGACCGTCAGATTGAAGAGGTTCTTGAACGTCGTGTCGGCGCGCGGCAGCTGGTTGAACGTCACGGCCGCCAGCTGGTAGACCTTCGCCTCGATCGACGACATCGGCGACATGTGATAGGCGATCAGGCTGCCGCCCTGGGCGAGTCGATCGTGCGCCGCCTGAAACGACTGCCGCGTGTACACGAAGTTGTCGAGCCGGACCGACGTCATCCCCGAGAGCAGCGTCTGGCTGTCGAGCGTCCCCATCGTGATCACGTCATAGTGGTGCGGCGTCGTGCGGAGATACGCCCGGGCATCGGTGATATGGACGTGCACGCGCGGATCCGAGTACGGGCGGAGCGGGTGCCGCGCCGCGCCGATCGACTGGATCACCGGATCGATCTCGACGGCATCGACATAGCGCGCGCCGCGGTGGAGCAGCACCGCCACGTCGTTGCCGGAGCCGGCGCCGACGACGAGCGCCGTGTCGATGCGCGGCACGTACCGATACGGCCAGACGTAGGCGGCGGCGAGATCGGGGTGCTGGCTGAAGTCGACCATGCACTGGTGCAGCATCCCGTTCACGTAGATGCACGGGAGGCCGACCTCGTTCGTCTGCTGCGTGATCCGGTAATACGGCGACCAGCGCTCCGGTCCGACCGCGGTCGTCTGTCGCGTCCAGAGCACCAGCCCGAGCGTGGCAGCGGCCGCGGGCGCGAGCGCCAGCGTGCGGCCGAATCGCCAGCGAACGTCGATCGAGAGCGCGAGCCAGCCCGCCAGCGCCACGGCAAACCAGGCGATCGGCGGCGTCTGGGCCCAGCTCATGACGCCGAAGGCGAGGACGCCGGTCAGGCTCCCGGCGATGTCGATCGTGTAGGCGGTGAGGCCGCGAAATCGGCGGAACTCGGTCGCCATCGCCGCGCCGAGCGGGATGAAGAGGACCGCCGTCAGCGTGAAGAGGATGAGGACGGCGGGGACGATCCCCAGCTCCCGCCCGCCCGGCGGGATGATCGCCCACAGCGCCTCACCGCTCCCAGCCACGACGCGGATCGTGAGCGCCGAAAAGAGCTTGACCGTGCCGAAGAGGGCGACGAGCGCGAGCGGCGCCAGCCAGCGGCCGCCAGGCGTGTCGGCCGCGCGCCCGGTCCCCGTGGCACTGCGCCGTGCGCGCAGGAAGCCGATCCCCATGCCGAGGAACGTGGCGATCAGCACGAAGTTCACGAAGAACCCGAAGACACGCACGTAGGCCGCGATGTAGCGGATCAGCGCGAGCTCGACGAACAGGATCAGGCACGAATAGCCCGCGAGGCGGACCCCATGCAGCCGGCGGAGGCCGGCACTCGGGCGCATACCGGGTGGACGACGTGCCCGTGGGGCTGCAACCGCGACCCCCAGGGACGCGAATCCAGACGCGAATCCAGACGCGAATCCAGACGCGAATCCAGACGCGAATCCGCGCCGTGTCAGACGATCGACACGGCGCGGATTCCGCGGCACGCGGTCAGGCGTGCGCGCTGCTCAGCACTGCAACCTCAGAGGCCGCTTACGACTGCGGCGTGCTCGGCGCGGGAGCGGGCGCGGGCGCGTCGGGCGCCGCCGGGCTCGCCGGCGCGACACCGCGGTTGGCCGCGCGGGCCTTCCACGCCGCCCGCATCGCCGCGCGGTTCGCGTCGAACTGCGTCTGCTGGTCGGGCGTCAGCACGCCACGCGCATCGGCGATCATCTGGAGGCGGGACGCGTTCGCCGACTTGCGGTCGCCGGACTCGCGCGCCGCCTTGATGTCGGGCGCGTAGCGGGCCGCGATCGCCCTGAGCTGCGTCCGCTGATCCGTCGTCAGCGCGATGCCGCGGAAGAGGCGGTGCGCGAGCAGGTGGTGACGGCGGACCGTCGAATCCGGCGCGCCCTGTGACATGGCCTGGGACGAGCTCTGTGCAGCGGTGATCGGCGCGCCCGCGGGCATCGCCGCCTGCGCCCGGACGACCGCCGGGGCGATCATCAACGTGGCGGCCAGGGCAGTCAGTGCAACTCGTGACTTCGACATCGTGGCTCCTGAAGGATTGTCCACCCTGTCGGACGCCGCGATCGGGCGGTCGTTAAGTTCCGCAGGTGACGGACAGCGAGACGGTGCTCTGCCCCTACTGCGGCGAACCCAACGAGATCGCGCTCGATCCGGGCGGGGGTCGCGTCCAGGATTACGTCGAGGACTGTCAGGTCTGCTGTCAGCCGTGGCGCGTGCACGTCCGCTATCGGCGGAATGGTGCCGCGGAGGTTACGCTCCGCGCGTCGGACGAGTAGTGATCCCCGTCACACCGGCGCCCGAGAGATCGCCCGTTGCCGCCGCCGCGCCGGCGATCACCCGCGCGTAGTCGGCGAGCAGCGCGTCGAAGATATCGTCCCATGAAGCACCCGCTGTCGACGCGACACCCGCCGCGCCGAGCGCGCGGCGCCGCGCGGGATCGGCGGCGAGCGACGTGATCGCCGCCGTCAGCGCCACGGGATCGCCGGGCGGGATGAGGATGCCACCGCCGCCGGCGAGCAGCTCCCGCGTCGGGCCGACGTCGGCCGCGATGATCGGGACCCCCGAGGCCATCGCCTCCAGCAGCACGTTCCCGAACGTGTCCGTCGTCGATGGGAAGATGAAGAGGTCACTCGACGCGTAGAACGCGCTCAGCGCCTCCCCCTCGATCCGCCCGGTGAACTGCGTCCCCTCGGGCGCGTTGGCGCGACAGTAGGCGGCGTACGGCCCGTCACCGGCCAGCGCAAAGACCAGCCGCGGTTCGCCGCGCGAGGCACGCTCGGGGGCCTGATCGGCGAGCCGATGCATCGCCGCGAGCGCGACGTCCAGCCCCTTTTCGATCGCCAGACGGCCGACATACGAGACGAGGATCGCGCGGTCGTCGACGCCGAGCCGCCGGCGCACCTCCGCCGACCGCCAGCCGGGGTTGAAGCGATGCGCCTCGATCCCCCGCCCCCAGACCGCCAGCCGTTCGAACCCGTACTCGGCCAGTTCGTCGGCGATCGCGTGCGTCGGGACGTACGTGCGACGCCCGCTGTTGTGAAACCAGCGGAGATACGACCACCCGATCCGGCTCAACGCACCGAGCCGGTAGAACCGGGCGTAGTCGCTGAACGACGTGTGGTACGACGTGACGAACGGGATGCGGAGCGTGCGCGCGGCCGCACGGCCCGTGAGACCCATGCCGAACGGCGTCGCGGCGTGGATCAGCGTCGGCCCAAACGCGCGAACGTCGCCGATCACCCGACCGGCGATCGGCGCCGAGAGCCGGAGCTCGGGATAGGCCCAGAACGGAATGCTGGGCCGCCGCCAGACGTCGCGCTCGACCGTCGCGACGCCGGGGTCGGTCGTCGTGTAGACGCGCACGTCCCCGCCCCGCGCCCGCACGGCGCGGACGAGCCGCTCCAGCGTCCGCGAGACGCCGTTCAGCTGCGGCGGGTAGGTCTCCGTGAAGAGCGCCAGCCGAAGCGCGCCGCCATCGGCGTCGCGCCGCGTCGAGGCGTCAACGGGGAGCGTCGTGGTCACGATGCAAGGTGCGACACCCGGGCCCCGGGCGTAAGACCCGGGCGCCGCGCTGCACGGAGCCGTTACGCCGCCAGATCGGCGTACCGCGTCGCGGGCCGGTCGCCAAGCCAGCGCGGGAGTGCGCGCGCGATCGACTCGGCGCACGCCGGGTGATCGAGATCGCCGGGGTGGAAGGCGATACGCACGCAGGGGGCGCGGCGCTGCGTCGCCCAGCGGAGGTCAGCGACGACGGCGGACGCGCGGGCGCGGAACGCGGTCCGTCCGCTCCATCGCACGACCGGCGAGTCGATCCAGGCGCGACGCGCGAGGAGCGCGACCGCCGTATCGCTCTCCGAAAACGCCAGCCCGCAGTCGGCGGCGACCGCATAGCAGGCATCCCGCGCCAGCCACGCGGGCGGGATGAACCCGATCGGCTCGAGACCCAGTCGCGCGAACCGCGCGAGCCCGCGCTCGATCCGCTCGCGGGCGGCCGGCGCGTCGAGGGTCAGGAATTCCCCTTCGCGCGCGGTCCGGTTGAAGGCGCGCCAGTGATCGATCCAGCGCCGCGGCAGCCCGACCTCGTCGTGGCGTTCGCCGTGGAGGAAGATCTCGGCGCCGTCGGCGGCGCGGTCGCGCACCCACTGGACGAACGCGGGGTGCGCCTCGAGCGGCCACGCACCGTGCCAGTCGGGGACGACGAGGAGTGCGGGCGTGACGCCGTGCGCTCGGCAGAGCGCCCACAGCGTGTCGACCTTCGGCGCGAGCGCGGGCGTGACATCGTGGATCGAGACGAGGAGCGCCACGCGAGATCCCGCGCGTCAGCCGAGGACGCGGCGATAGATGTCGAAGATCCGGTCGAAGACCCTGGGCCAGTCGTGTTCGCGCTCGGCGTACTCGCGCCCACGGTGACCGAGGACGCGGAGGTCGCCGCCCAGGAGATGCGTCGCGGCATCGGCGAGCGAGGCGCTGTCCCCCGCCGCGAACGTCGCCCCGGCGCCAGAGCGCTCGACCTGCTCGGCGACGCCGCCGCGGTCAGCCGAGAGGACCGGCGTGCCGGAGGCGAGCGCCTCGAGGGCGGAGAGACCGAAGGTTTCGATCGAGCAGGGGGCGACGAAGAGGTCGATCGCCGCGAGGATGTCGGCGAGCTGCCCGCGGTCGTGCTGGTAGGGCATCCAGCAGATCCGCTTGCTGGACGCCGCGAGCGCGCGGAGGTTGTCGCGCTGCGGGCCATCACCGACGATCAGCAGCCACGCATCGGTGCGGCGCTCGATCTCGGGCCACGCGCGCACGAGGACGTCGACTTCCTTCTCGCGGGCGAACCGCCCGACGAACGCGGCGATCGGCGCATCGGTCGGGAGGCCGAGCCGCTCGCGGGTGGCGATCGCATCGGCGCGGCGGCGGGGCGTGAAGTGGTGGAGGTCGACGCCGAGCGGGACGCGTTCGACGCGCTCGATCCCGTGCTGGCGGAGATCGTCGGCCGCGAACTGGGACGCGCAGATCGTGAGTTGGAAGAGCGTGTCCAGCTTGCGAACGTAGCGCCACGCGAGCTCGTGCCCGCGCCGACGCAGGCCGCCATCGCGATCCGGGAACGCGGAGACGGTGCGCGGCAGGTTGCTGTGGTAGAAGAAGACGAGCGGGACGTCGGCGCGCCGTGCCGCGCGGGCGGTGATCCACGGCACGAGGAAGCAGCTCCCCACTTCAATGATGTTGGGGCGTTCGTGGTGGATGATCCGGCGGATCGACCGGGTCGCCAGCATGAAGCGATATGGGCGCTGCGTCGGAATCCGCGGCCCCTGGAGCCGGTAGCACCGGACGCCGGTCCCCTGGGTGATCGCGTCCCGCGGTCCGGGGATGACGAGCGCCTGGCGCAGGTCGGCTCGCGCCTCGACATAGCGCGCCTTCTGCAGGAGGTAGGTCCGGACCCCGCCCGACGTCTCCCCAAACCACTTGGTGATGTCGAGGACGCCGAGCGACGCATTGGGCCGGATCGGGTCCGCGGGGAGCGGCTCGCGGCCGATATCGATGCGGCGATCGTCGGCGCGATTGGCCGGGAAGAGCGTCTGCTCGATGTCGGTGGCGGGGCGTCTCGCCGGTGCGGCGGGTACGGTCATGGCGCGGATATGGGTCAGACCGCCTGCCGGACTGGCACGACGATCAACGGGGGTGCCGTTCCCCTGTAATTTAGTCGGTCGGGCTCGACTGGCGGAGCCTCGCACCTCAGGGACGCGACCCCGGATCCGGCGCGCACCGAGGCGGTGGCTCGACCCGGCCGGCGCGGCACGTGCGGCGAACATCACTCGATCGGACAGCGACGATGCGCGAGATGGATGACGAGACGCCGGGCCGGGCGCGGCTCGACAAGTGGCTCTGGACGGCGCGGTTCTACAAGACGCGCTCCCTCTCGGCGACCGCGATCGAGCAGGGTCGGGTCGACGTGAACGGCGAGCGCGCGAAGCGGTCGAAGGCGATCGGCGTCGGCGACGTCGTGCGCGTGCGGCAGCCGCCGTTCGAGATCATCTGCGAGGTCCGCGGCCTCTCCGAGCGGCGCGGCCCTGCGGCCGAAGCGGCCCGGCTGTACGAGGAGACCGCGGCGAGTCAGGCGGCGCGAGCGGCCCTCGCGGCGCAGCTGCGCGCGGCGCCACCGGCGGCGTACGAGGGCGGGCGCCCGTCGAAGAAGGACCGGCGGGACATCGCGCGCTGGGAGCGCGGGCGATGAGCGACACGTCGACGAGCGACGGATCGGCGACTGACGCCGCCGCGGCGGGTGTGGTCGTGCGGCCGGCGCGCGAGAGCGACGTGCCGCTGATCGGCGCGCTGATCCGCGAGCTGGCCGAGTACGAGCGGGCGCCGGAGCGGGCGGTGGCGACGGACGATGATCTCCGCGTAGCGCTCTTCGGCGCGCGGCCGGCGGCCGAGGTACTGCTCGTCTCAGTCGACGGCGAGGCGGTCGGGTTCGCGCTCTGGTTCCACAACTTCTCGACGTGGACGGGCCGGCGCGGCCTCTACCTCGAGGACCTCTTCGTCCGGCCGACGGCGCGCCGGCGCGGGGCGGGTCGTGTGCTGCTGGGCGCGCTCGGGCGGATCGCCGTGGAGCGGGGGTGCGCGCGGATGGACTGGGCCGTGCTCGACTGGAACGAGCCGGCGATCGCGTTCTACAAGACGCTCGGCGCGGAGCCGCTCGACGAGTGGACGATCTTCCGGTTGAGCGGCGCGAGCCTGGCGGCGCTCGGCGCCGGTCCGGCGTAGTCTTCGGGCATGAACTTCACCAGCTGGATTTCGGGCTCATGGCTGTGGTTCGCCTGGGCGATCGCCGCGCTCGTCGTCATCGTCGGGTACATCTCGATCCGCCGGCGCCTGAACCGTGTCGAACGATCCGCCGACAGCGGCGGGAGCCCAGGCGCCGCCGACGCGCATCGGCGACATGACAAGGAAAAGAAGTCGCGCCATTCGGTCGAGTAGGCGCGCGACCGAGTGACGCCCTAGGCGACCCCTGGGCGACGCCCTGGGCGACGCCCTAGGCGACGTCGCGGGCGCCGCGGCCCGAGAGGACGAGCGTCAGGAGATAGAGTGCCCCGAACGGCGCCGTGAAGAGCAGGACGAGCGGGAAGAGATTCGACCCGCGGCCGAGTGCGACGAGGGTGTAGATGATGACGCACCCCATCGGGACGAGCGGGATGAGGGCGAGCCGGCGCCGGCGTCCGCGATAGCGCACGAGCGTGACGAGCTGCAGCACGACGTAGGCGATCACCGACGCGCCGAGGAGTGGCGCGAGCAGCGCGCCGATCCCGGCGGACGACCGTGCCATCATGCGCTGATAGTCGGTCTGCCCGCGGGCGGCATTGGCGTCGAGCATCTGCGTCACCCACTCGGCCCGCGGCGGCGGCGGCGTGGTCGGCACGCCGGACCACTGCGCATCGAACGGCACGACGAGGGTGGCGAGGACGCGCCCGGTGCTCGGTGATTCGGCGCGGATCGTCATCCCGTCGAAGCGCGCCGTATCGCCGCTCCGGAACCAGACCAGCACGTCGCCGCTGCCGCTGTCCACCGTCGACATCCCGCCATTCTCGATCGGCTCGTACGTCCCGCCGACGCTCCCGCGGGCGTCGATGCGGATCGGCTGATCGGTCTCGTAGTGAATGCGAAGCGCGAGGAGCTGCCAGCGCGCGAGCGTCGCCGGCAGCGCCGGATCGGTCTCGGCGAGCGTCAGCCTGACGCCCTGTGGCGTGACGCCCTGTGGCGTGACGCCC
>Ga0209611_10013671_pt1 | contig 11077 bp, 6 predicted proteins | sample S1TSphgellanicum_3_FD_187693 | JGI IMG/M metagenome (GOLD analysis project Ga0209611, IMG submission 187693) | Host-associated microbial communities from peat moss isolated from Minnesota, USA - S1T2_Fc - Sphagnum magellanicum MG (SPAdes) (version 2) | ecosystem: Host-associated > Plants > Peat...
ATCAACAAATATAGTTTATATACCTACGCAAAATAGTTCTAACCACTTGGGCTATTAATTTATCTACATGTTACATTTTTAAAACATACGTAAAATGTTTCACATGAGGAAAAACACTACTTATGTTTTATAACAAGTAGAATTTCACTTGGAAGCTTTCGAAGTGAATATTTTACAACATGTATTGCAAATTTTTGTTTTAAACATTGAAAATAAGTATTGGCAAGTTCCACACCAATGTGACCTTCAAGAAGCTCTCCGAATGCAAACTTTAAAGTATTTGAGACCATGTTATCATACAATTTTGGTCTTGAGTCCTAACTAGTGTTGGGCAATTCTTGGTTATTAAATAACCTCTAGTTCCATATCTATTTGTCTACCTATTAAGGAAGGGAGTTCAAATTTTTAGCTTCTATTTAGGTATAGATTTTGAATAATTTTAAAATATATGATTTAGGTTAAAAAAACATTTCATATTAAAAAAATTAATCCTAATATCATGGTTTACAAAGAAGTAATCCAATTTAGGGAGAGGATAATGTTCACCAATATTTTTACTACTTTACATTTATATGTAGTACTCATTATTTTTTAGTATAGTAATTGGTTATTAACTATATTACTAACTAGTTAGTTATTTGAATTTGAATTATTTCCCCAGTCACATTAATGTTTACGTCTTGTTTTAGTGTTAGGTCATTAATATTATTTACAAGTAAGACCTAAACACTATATATAGATATTTCTTTTAAATTTTTATTTAGTCAATGAAATTACATCAATAGCATGTACATTGAATCGAATGTGTAAAGTATCACATTGACACATCTCCACTGCAAAATTCCTTCCTTTTGAAGTTTATTTTTTATAATACTCATTCCAAACCCCAAAAATACACCTTCTATGATCAATGTTTAAACCATTATTTAAAAACAAACCTATGTTAGTTCTAAACAAACCTACATTGGTGTAGGTTTTTTAATTTAATAAATAAATCCTCAATGGATGGGTATAGGGGATGAATAAAAAACCTTACATTAGATTTGGAAAAAGAAGGAAAGAAAAAAAAGAAAGAGGAGATGAAATATGTTTATCCTCCAAAAATGAAGTGAAGAAAAGAGAAGAAAGAAAGAAGAGGATTATAACACCTCCAAACAAGAAGTGGAAAAAAAAAGGAAATAAGATGAATAGGAAGAAGAAAATAAGGTAAATAGGAGGTATTCATTGTAGTGAAGAAAAACTGAAAGAGATGATGCTTGTTGGTGAACCCCCCCCCCAGAAGAAAGAGGAAGAGGATTATCCTTTTTTTCACTTCATTTTTGGAGGTGTTCACCAATGAACACCTCTTATTTTTTCTTCCTCTTTCTTTTTTTCTCCTTTTTCTTGGAGATTTTTTTTCTTTTTTTTTCTTTGCTTCATTTCTTCGTGAGGATAATAAAGAAGAAAATAAGAAAAAGAGGATGTTTGGTGGTGACACCTCCAAACAAGAAGTGAAGAAAACAAAAAAAAATGATGAATAGGAAGAATAAAAGATAAATAATAAGAGGTATTCATTGTAGAACAATTCCAAAATGAAGTGAAAAAAAGGAAAAAAAAAAGAGAGAGAATGAGGATGTTTGTTGGTGAACACCTCTAAGAAGAAGGAAAGAAAAGGAAGAGGGCCATTCTTTTTCCACTCCATTTTTGGTGATATTAGCCATTGAACACTTTTGTAATCCTATTCCTTCTTCATTGTTCTCATGTTTTTTTCTTTTTTTCTTCATTTTTTTTCTTGAGTTGTTTGTCATCAACACCTTCTATTTCATATCGAGGCTCTTTCTCCATACACTTTAACACCAACTAAACCTAAGTCGACATACCTTATTTCAAAATCAATTTAGCTTTTGATGTTGAGGACCAATCTCCTTATTAACACAAGTCAAAACAAAACCTCTGTCAAATTTCATTAAGGAAGATTGATGGTATCAAACTAAGTATTACTTTTAGATTTGAGGTTTTACATGTAGAAAACCAAGTAATTTTGTTCTAGAAGTAGGTTAGAGCCTTTAGGGATGGGTGGAAAATTGATAATGGTTCAATTTGTTGATGATTGGAGCTTTAGGACTATCTAGATGTAGTAACTAACCCATAACCCAAACTTCAGGAGAATGGACAAGTATAGGAACCTCCCTTTACATAAACAACTCTCTTTTGATTTCCTCACTTCTTCCTAATTTTCTACAAAAGAAATATTTCCATGGGATTGTGGGAACATATAAAATTGGGGAAGCTCCCTTGGCATAATGTCTTAGGGTTCTTCTCCCATAGGGGGGCCAGGGGGGGGGGGAGAGATCCCTCAAAATACACATAAGAAATAAAATGAAAACTTTTAACATTCATCAACAACATTTTACTGCCAAAATAACTTACATAATTTGATGGGCAAGTGCTAGACCCAATAGAGGTTTCAACCAAATTTAGCCAAGCCCTAAATTTGGTTTGAATAGTTTGTGAATAGATTTCGATCATCACAAAACATCCATGACCAAATTCAAACAACAATTTAGTTCATTTTATGAAGAAAATTCCTAAAACAACACATGTGTCCTATTTGTTTGGTCAATGACTAAGGCTAGCTAATTTACCTTTGTGTAATAGTGGCACCATCCCCCTCCAACAACCATACAAAAAGCTTACATTCATCCTAAACAGAGGTGAAGGGGGGTGCTTCAATGGCCAAACCAATGTAGCTAATAATGCAACATGACTAGAATGCAACAAATAACCCTACTTAATGTTGTGCCTAAAAAAGGTTAAGGGAGTTAATGAGGTCCATGATAAGCTCACAACATACATGTAATCATTATATTCATGTATGGATTAATAGATTAATTAGCTTCAAATAGTTCCATTTGGTGGCCATTGTATTGGACCAACACATACTTTTGACACTTTGCCATGATCAAGTATAACATGGGTATTTGTGTTGGAATGCAAAGTCATATCATGGCGAAAAACTAAAATTGACAAGGATTGAAAGATTTGAAGGACTAATAGTGGTAAAAATGACATGTAGATGAGAGATGTGTGTGTTTTTTTGGGGGGTTCACATATGAAAAATGCCATGCTTGTATATCATAATTGTCTACTATATTTTACCCACTAGGTAGACTGTACATCAATATTGTCTCAAATATAATCGACAAATTTAAGCTCAATCACCCATTGGAACAATATAGGGTCAATAAAGGATAATAATAATATATTTTAATTTTCGTGGAATTTTGTTTAAAGTTCAAATTACTAGGTACTATGAATTTGGTTGCTTATCCTTTAAAGCTTATTATTTCTAGTTCCATTTTCTTTAATTTTTTGTGTCTTTATCTCCCCCACTAAGTTAGTTGAAATTTTAAATTGAAATAATCCTAAATGGAAATAAAATTTCTTTTTCATCTACAAATTGGAACTTAGGTAAGAAATTATAATATATTTCAAGTTTCAATTGCTGATTTGGATCTTTACTTTTGAATATATGTATAATGATCTCACAATTTATGGATTGTCAAATAAGTATATTCCTTTTAGAGCATTTCTGGAAATAAAAAACATACTTTAGTAACTTGATGCATATGTTCCCATAATAGAAATATTAAACCTCAAGATTGACTCAATCCTTTTATACCCTTTCCATGTAAATGTAATGCCAAATTGATGCTACAAGTTTGATTGGCTTGCTTGGAATTAAATCTTGGGAATACAATTGTAATGATAATAATGATCAAATTGGATAAACTCAAGACTAATATTCATGGAATTTAAAACTACACTAGATGTCAGGACATCTTTTGGAATCTCCAATATTCGTTACAAATTCACAACATACACATTCATGAGTCATTGTGTTGCTTATCTATCCTCCTTAAGTTTATTCAATTTTTTTGAAGAATTGCAAGATGGAGGGGGCACAATAAAGACTCTAGGCAACTAAAATTGAGAATTAGCAAACCATATGAGGTACAAAATTATGAATTTTTCAATGGGGTTAAGTCAATGTGCCTAAATAAATTTGCCTAAACAAGTCAATGTGATAAAATGGGGTGAATTTATTTCCATTGGTGCTTTGTGCTAAACAGAACAATGCTAGGACAAGGGTAGCTTCAACACATGTATGCCGAATAATTAACTAAATTTGAAATTTTCATGTTGCAAAATAGAATATTTTAATGAATAACATGAATATGCTAACATTCATTTAACATGTGAAAACAAGCACAATGAAGTTATTTTGATATTATTCCTGATATGTAATCTCCTTTTTATTTCTCTCTTTTTTAAAATTTCAAAAATCATGAATTGTACAAATTTGAATGATTTTTTCTAATTACATGTCGCTTGAGTATGGAACTTTTCATTGCACACTTATTGAAAGCTTTTGGGACTTCACACCCTTGCAAATTTAGAAGGTACTAAATATGGTGTCATCAAAATACTTGTCTACCATACTTTAGTCAAAGTATGATAGGTATAGTCTTCAACATGACTTCAAATGAGATGTGAAACTCACCAAAATTTGAGGTATAATTGTAGTTCCAAATTGGATAGGTACTATTTACTGGGGTTGTTAGTTGCATTGATTAATTGTGGAGGGTTTTTCAAAAGTGATGTGTTCTTTTTTCTTTTGTTGGGATGATGGATGAGTCTCTTCAATTGGCCTATCACCAAAAGAAACACTCACATTGTTGACATTCAAAATAGAAGATTTGTTTGCCTTTTATTTTGGTCAAGAACTATATATTATAAAAGGTAGAATTTTGAACTAGTGATTTGATAAATTTTGGTGGTATTACTATCCTATTAGGAATAGCTTGTGGATCTATCTATGAAGCAAGGTAATTTGTTTTGTTTTGTTTTGTTTTGTAGTTATGAGATCACCGAACCAGGATGCTTCAGATCATGTTCTTATGTCTTTGGAAAGCTCTTGACGAGGAGGGGTGCATGGGCTTGGTTCCTTGATGTTTGGACTTGTGTTGCAAAAGTTCTTGAATATCGAATGATTTTTTCACTGAAAATTAATTTAAATCACAGCTGAAAATTTTGGAGGAATTTGGAATGTGCCTTTGGTGTTGTTGGAAAGATCTTGATGATGTGCAGGATTTAATGGAATTTATTGGGTAAGATTTGGATTCAAAATGTGGGAGATATTGATTTTAAAGTGATTTCTGCCGCTGAAAATTCAAATAAATTCCAAAAAACCAGGCTTTGGAAAGAAAAATCAGTTGAGGACGTGTGGTAACACTTGGGCCAAGGGCAAAGGCCACACTATTATACTCTATAATGAATCTAAACACAATAATATCGTTGCCTACCAAGGCAAGGCCAACAAAGACGACATAGGAAGTGGAATTCAGCTATGTTCTTCTGTTTTTGTCGATACTTTGCAACAAAATGAGTGAAGGTATGTTTCTCATGTTATTAGTTTCCACATGATTGTGTTTTCGAAATGTGTGTCCTGTCTAATTTAATTGTAGATCCAGAGTGCTGGGTGCACACTTCAACACTTAGAGGAGTGAGGAGTGAGTGAGGACTCATCCCTAGCACAAAATAAAAATTCCTAAAACATCTCACTACTCTAGATGGTGAGATTGCATGTTACATGAGGTGATGTCTAAATATGACACAATCCCAACTTAAAACCACTTGCAAAGTTTCATCATTTGTGATGAAAGGACAAACTCAAGTTAAAACTTAAAAACCACTTGCAAGTTCTTGAGTGTTTGAAGCTTTGCACTTGGTTTGAAGCTTCTAAGGAAGTTTAATGGCAACGAAGCTCAAGAAATTTTTGTGTACAGCCCGCGATGTCACTTGTTCATCAAGCTAGGAAGTTTTCAAAATTATGATGTGATCAGCCTGAGATCAAGAGGATGAGATTCATTGCTACTTTCAAAAATCTTCTAGAAAAAAAAGAGACAAAAATTGGAAGGTTATTTTCCTTTGCATGCCTCATACTCTAGAATCCAAATACATTGTTATTTTTAGAATTTAATATTTTCAGAAGTAATTTAAAAAGGAAAAAGAGAGGGAGGAGGGTGAGGGCCCCGGGATGGAGAAGAAGGGGAAATTATGGATTGAAGTTGGCCTAGATGTGTGATGGCAAAAACCTTAAAACCAAGATGCCAAGCCCACCTGTTAAATTTGTTAATGCAATCATCATAAATTTACAAAAGCTAAATGAAATTGGCAAACATTTCCAAAGCTAAATTGTTGATGGAATTGTCATATTTTTGGGAAGCTCATTGAAGTTGGTGTACATTTCCAAAGCTAAATTGTAAATAAAAAATCATCATACAATTTCCCGAAGGTAAAATTTTGGACTAATGACAATAGTCATATATTTTATAAAGTTATGCCACTCCTTTTTTTTTTGGGTCCAATTGTCATATATTTCAAAAGCTAAATAAAATACAAAGTTTGTTGGACACAGAGTCTCATGGACCATGGTGATACTTCAACAACTTCTTATTCTTTTAATTTACTTTATAACTAGTGTGAACCCGGTGCATAATGTCCCCCCCCCCAGTTACTTACTTCGGACCGGAAGCAACCTCTTCTCCTGCACGGTTGTTGTGAATGCTCCCCGAAGCTGCTGGCTAGACGTCATCCAAAAAAAAAAAGATAAAAAAAGAAGCAAATATGTAGCCTTAGATTTTTTCGAAAAAACAAATCCAAAAAAAAAAGATAAAAAAAGAAGCAAATACGTAGCCTTAGATTTTTCTGCCTATTTCTTATTTTTTATTTTTTATTTTGTTTCTTCATTTTTGTTAATTTAAGAGAAGGGGAGAAAAATCTGAAAAAACAAATCCAAAAAAAAAGATAAAAAAAGAAGCAAATATGTAGCTTTAGATTTTTCTGCCCATTTCTTTTTTTTATTTTTTAATCCAAAAAAGAAAGATAAAAAAAGAAGCAAATACGTAGCCTTAGATTTTTCCGAAAAAACAAATCCAAAAAAAAGATTAAAAAAGAAGCAAATATGTAGCAGAATCAGTCTCTGCGGCTCATTTCTGGGGGGTTGCAGAATTGACATCGCAGAGACCGTTAACGAGTCGGAACGCCCTGTCACAGACGAACGGACGGACGAACAGTTGTGTAAAAATCAAACGGGTTTCCCGGGGGTGCCAGTTCCAGACGAAAATGCTTTTCCCTATGGCCGGTTCCACAGCAGAAACATAAAAAATGATTATGTAGCAGAACGTCACATCACGGACGGGAAGACCAAGTGAATTTATATATGAGATCTCATAATGTGAAGGATGCCACTCCAAAACCAAACCTTGGGATAAACCCCACAAGCACACACAAAAATCATAACCTTATTCATACTAAACAAGATTCTAACAATTTATTTTTTTTAAAAAATGCATTCTACAATAAAAATTTAACAAAAATTGAATAATAAAAATGACAATTCCAAAAAAAGTGCAAACCAAATAAGGGTCATGAATGATTACAAAATGTTGATGAGTTTGATTTGAATTAGGCCATTTAGATAATGATATAGTTGGGATTGAAATGACTAAATTACTTGACATATAAAAATTGTGAACATGTTTTTATCAAACTTGTTTGAGAAATTGATTCAAGGATGTTTTGTTTAGGGTTGTGTTATATACACACATCTTAAATGGTGTTGAAGTTTGATTATTTTGTAGATATGTAATAAACCTACAAAATGCATACTTTTCTTGTAGCATTTATCGAACAACTTCATTCATGGGGGCAATTACTAAACAACCTTTAATACAAAGAAGAATAAACATAGGCTTGATATGATTTTATTCAAATTGTCATGGGATGAAACTAACATAATGAAAACAAACGGAGTGTGCATAAAAGCTATGACAATCTCCAACAAAACATGCCCAAACATAAAGAAAATTTAACCAAATTTTCAATATAACAATTTTTATAAAAAAAAAATCTTATTTCAACCTAGTGTTAAATAAATTCAATGTAATGAAAGGAGATTACTTTTAGTTTTAGTCATTTGAGAAATTAGCTTAAAGGAACTTTCAAATTAATTTCCATATAAGGTTTATCATTTAAGGAAATTTTTTAACACCATCCTAAATATCTAATATGGATGAAAAGTGAAAATGGTGGATAAACTTTGATGCATTATTGATGAAAAGAAAAATAAAATCAATGAATTTCATCCATGAATTATCATATTAAGTATTATTTTTGTACTTAAAATTTTTTTTATCAATTTTTGTCTAATGATATTTTTTCGAGAAAAGTTGTTAAAAGATTCAAAACGTTCAACAATGTTAAAATAGGATTTGGAAATGTTATTTGTGGACTATCTAGATATCTTAATATTAAGGAAAGTTATTTATTTATTGATTTCTTAACACTTTGAAATCTCCTCAAACACAACACTCCCCCATTTGATTTTGGTATCATTTGAAAGCCCTCAATGAGAGGGGTGCACCAATGGTGTTTTTGAATGGTTTACTCATATGTTACAAAAGTTATTGAATTTTGAATAATTTTGTCATTGAAATTTTTGTAACATCAAAATGATTTTTTCTAAGGAAGTTGGGGTGCACTCTTGGTAGCCTATTAGTGGAAAGTCCTCCACAAATAGTGTTGCATGAGGGGATATTTTAATTTTAAAACCTCACCTATGTGAGAGAGGTTGAATTTTGAATAGTTTTTTTCACTGGAAATCAATAAAAATCCAAAAGCAAAATTTCAATGAAAATTGGATTTTAGACTCAAGTTCAATACAGTGTGCCATTTGCCATTTTCAAGATTCATTCAATATTATGAGATTTGCTCAATGGCATAAACCACACTAGTATGAATTAGGGCCAAATGGTTTTTTAATCATGGTTGTTTTTTTTTTTTCTAGTGCAAAAATTCTCACTGGTGCAAAATTTTGGAATTTTCAGGTCTTATATTAGAAAAAATTCAAATGAATATTGAAAAATAAAAAATCAAATCAAATAATCTAAGAAAGTTGCCACATTTCTATACATGGTTCAAATAGGTAGCCAAAAATATGAAAAGATGTTGAAAATTTTCCTTTCATAGTGTGCTAATAGTCAAATTTGGCTAAACCGACTTAATGGTTGATTGCCACATCAGCTACATCAGAAAATGGGGGAAAAAAAGAAAAAAAGAAAAAAGAAAAAACCACTGCATATGTTGCTTTGCAATGTCTCACTATTTTACCCAAAAAAAATTTGAGAAAAACTTGGGAAAATGTAATGTGAAATACTTTTTTCCAACAGAATTTTGCCATCTTTGCAGCATAAGAAATTCAAAGGGAAAAAAAAAAACATTGGTTGAAAAAAAAACACTCACACCAATTGACAAAATAGGGAAGGTAGGTCCTACCATGGGCCCTCCTTTTTTATCAATACAAAAATAAATATAAATAAATATAAATGCCCTCCTTGTTTTGTCAATTTTTTAAAAAAATTTAAAAAATATTTTTAAAAAAAAACAAAAAAACTTGCACAAATTTGTCCCACTTAGTAGGTAGCCTTAAAATAGCATAATAGGCATTGGGCTTTCCAAAAAGGCGTAATGTCCACTAAGGCAGGCACTATGTTTCTCAAAATGCTCACCCAGAATTTTTTTACCTTTTTCCCCCCATGATACCCAACAAGTATCCAGTAACTATCACAGGAAATAAATTATTAATAATTTTAAAATTAAAAAAAAGACCATGGCATTAAAAATGCTGTGTAAAGCCCATGTATATACAAAGTATAAAATAATTTATATTTACCATATAAATTATCGTATTCTTTTCGTATGTAGAAAGTATAACCGTACAACTTAAAATGGTAGCCGTCATACTTTTCTTTTTCTTTTCCCTGTTTTTTTTGGCCCTTTGTCCTTTTCTTTTATTGGGACGTACAGTTGGACGTACCTGTCACGTGGCAGGTGGTACTGCTATCTGGTGTCAGTTGAAGAACCACCGACACATGCGCGCCCAGGTCACGCCATCTGTCCAACAGACACGTGTTGGACGCTGGCCACAGTACCGTCGTCGGGAGCGGCTACACCTGGGCCCGGTGAGTTATGCCGGTGTGTACTTTCTGTGTGTGCCTATCGTGTGAAACCGGATTTTTAGTCAGGGACGCTGCGGACGTGTGAACAGCATTTTGGAAGAAGGCCCATTCGGTCCTTTCCACGTGTCCAACTCAACAAAAAGCCCCTATTGCTGTTGTTGCTGTAGTTTTTTTGGGTTTTTTTTTCCCCCTTTCCTTTGGGAGGAGGGTGAGGGGTAGTTACTATTTTTCCGAATTTTTTTTTTGTCTTTTGGACCAATAAAAGGCTGTTTTTGAGAACATTAGACTACTTTTGCTAACTTTTTGCAAAAATTCGCCAAATTTTTAATATCAAAAATTTATATAATATAATAATAATAATAATAATAATAATAAAACCCTTCGTGAGAGAGATGGGTTTATGTTGTTCCTCTTAGTAGGGTAGGGCATCATTGTGCCATGCATGTTGAGGCATCTCATTATTGGCTACAACAAATTTTCATTCCCAAAATTGTTCATCACCATCTTTGGCACATTGGCTACAATAATACCCCTTCCTAAACAACTATTTTGGATAGAGTGAACGGAGATTTGCCACCGACCAAAAGTGTTGATAACTTCCTCGACCTCACTTCCGATTTTTGTGGTAAGGAAGGCTTGCACACACACAAGGGTATAACGAGAATAAGGTAGGCATTGAAGGCGGCCGCAATTGAGGGTAGGTGTCAAATTTTGCTAACATCCCCATTCAAGGCTCTGGACATATGAGAGATCTTTTCCATATCCAATGGCCAAGATCCTACTCAATGTGCAAAGAATAAAACGGCATATCATGAAAATATAAGAGCCTGCCCTAAAACATAATAAGAAGCCCTAAACCCTAAACCCTAATCCCATGTTGCTAGTTATGATTATGGATTTAAGGCCTCCTCCAAATACACTCGGAAATGTCTGAAAAATCATTACACGTTTTCATAATATTTTAGAAAGGAGAGAGAGAGGTCCCAACTGAGAATTTTGTTTCAGTTTTTTTTTTT
>Ga0209611_10013672_pt1 | contig 11077 bp, 10 predicted proteins | sample S1TSphgellanicum_3_FD_187693 | JGI IMG/M metagenome (GOLD analysis project Ga0209611, IMG submission 187693) | Host-associated microbial communities from peat moss isolated from Minnesota, USA - S1T2_Fc - Sphagnum magellanicum MG (SPAdes) (version 2) | ecosystem: Host-associated > Plants > Peat...
AGGAGTGCGCCTTAGCATGGTGCTGTTCAAGTTTGTAACAAACGAGGATTGTTAGGCCGCGTTATGAGGGTGCAAGGGCCTAGCAGGGACCAAGTTGGGCTTGGACAAATACCTCACGCCCACACAACAAGTGCGCAAGTCAGAGCTATGGTCGTTGTTCAAAGAGGCCAAGGTGGCACGTAAACATGTCTTATGGCACGCAAATGCACCTTTTGGCGCGCAGTCAAGCTCTTTGTCAATGGCACTCATATTTGCCCGCGCTCTTCTATCTAGGGGCGCGGGCACCAGAGAGACCTATGCGTGGTATTATGGAACATGCACAAGGGTGGTGTAAATAAACTAAAAACAGGGGTGCAAATATTAGAATTGTTTCAAGTTGCTGACCTTGTCTTACTAACCGAAACTTGGCACTTCCCAGGCCAACATTTGCCACATGTTGAAGGGTTTGACTCACTTGCGATAGCACACACTGTGTAGCTCGAAAAAACAAAAACGATAAAACATAGTGGGGGGGTTGCTGTTTACTTTCGTAGCCACCTTAACCCAAACCTATCATAGTGGAAGGAAAGAAGCCACAATTCTTACCTATGGCTACGAGTTAGCAAGGGTGCTACCTTTGACTTATTTGTTTGCATGGTGTACACTGCCCCTATTAGCTCCAAACACGAAAGAAAATCCATGTTCCAAAACCTAGTAGTAGATATTGCTAAAGTTCAAACTTTAGGGGCATAGTACTATTGGGAGGGGATTTTAATGCGCGTACTATAGTGCTACTAGACACCATTGACACTAACAACTTTTGTGAACTGTTACAGCCACCTGAGCTCACTAAGATCAAGCAACAAAGTGTTGTGGCTAAGCGACATAACCGTGACGCCAATGTTGGCAGCTAGGGCCACGAGCTCCTAGACCTATGCTGTGATGCTAGGTTGCTCATCCTTAATGGTCGAACACCTGGTGACGAATTAAGGGAATTCACTTGCTTGGTAAATGGGGGGTGCAACACTATCAATTATATTGTTGGTTCACCTACAGTTTGGCAAGTTGCTACACACCTCGAGGTGATAATAGATGACACCCGCTATCGCACGATGGGGGGAGACTCTGACCACAGGCCGTTGCACCTATGGTTGAGCATTGATTGTAGCTTTGTTAAACCACAACATACGGTTATAACAAAAAAATTCTTACCTAGGTTCAAATATGATAAATCAAAAGTTAAAAAGTATTAGCTTGCCCTAATAGCGAATCTTGAAAACCTATGGGTTGTTGATTCGATTGGGCATCTGGGGGCAAACAAGTTAGCTGACCCATTGTAGTAGTGCGTGGGTGCTGTAACAAAGTTTACTTTTGGTCGCAAGCAATCCGGAAGGAGCTGCAAAAAGAGATACTACCATAAACCCTGGTTTGACGTTAACTACCGTATAACGAAACGTGAGTTGAAGCTTTGGCTGAAAGCCAACCTTGATTCACACGCTACTAAACATCAAGAAAGTAAACATAAAACTTTATTAAAAGGAAAATAATTTTGTGGGAAATTGTAAGAGCTCAACATATGTGTGCACTTGCTAAGGAGGATGCGTTTTTGTTTTAGAAAAAATATCGACCAAGGACACCCGTTGTGGATAAAATTAGTGTAGCTATGCTTTTGGAAGGCTTTCGTGGGCTAGTTGGCCAGTCTCTACCACCCATACGATTACGAACTCATTCAGTTCAGGTGACCGAACTTCCACCTAGCCACACCCTAAACACATATATCACACTTGTTGAACTAACTTAGGCACTGAAAAAGCTACAAAGGAACAAGGTTGCCAGTTTGGATGGTATGAAAGTTGAGTTCATTTTGGATGCAGGAGAGCTGCTACACATGCCACTATTGACAACATTCAATTGCTTCCTAGCGGCAGGCTTTCCAGAAGCCTTTTCCACTAGGGTGGTCCACACGTTCTTTAAAGGGGGCGATGCCTTTGAATTTGACAACTACAGGGGGATAATGGTTGGGCCTATCCTAATAAAGTTGTTCGCTATGATCCTTGATAAAAGGCTGAACGAATGAGCTAAACAACATGGGCTACGTGCCAAAGGTTTCACAAATATTATCGCACTACTGACCAACTTTTCATATTGCGAACTCTGATAGAATAGAACAAAACAAAAAAGAAGCATAAAGGACAGGGAATCTTGCATCAATTATTATTTTGGAGGAGGAATTATTTGGTTTCACACTGGATGGGACAAGTTCTTTCTGATGTCATTTTGTTTTTGGTTTGGAAATCTGCAGTGAGGTTGGGAGGGTTTTCATTTGCCGCCTTTGTGAATTTTCGAACACCTGCCAAAAAGCTTTGGAGATATGTGATATGTAGTTTGTTGTTGCAACACATAATTGGGTGTTTGAATTTCAGAGCTTGCTGAAGCAATTTTGTTCATGTAGAGAAGCTACATTGTTTAGTCCTTCCACTAAAGGTATTACGTTGCCCTAGATGGAGGTGAAGGATTTGGATTCTTCGGATGCCACAAAGAAGCTCAACTCCCCCCACTTCCACCATTGGAAGGTTCTTTAGTAAAGCCTACAAAAGCATTCGGTTATGCAATGCTAGGTGGGTCCATCAGAAGGTGGATAGAACTCAAGCTCTAGCAGAGGAGGAAAAGTGTCGACAGGAGGAGGAGGAGAGCGTCCAGCATCACATAGGGGAAAGGGAGCTTGGGACCATCTACAAAGAAGAAGAAAGTAGTGTTGTAGCCGACCAAAATTGGCTATGGCCAAGTGAAACGTCCCGTGTAGTTCTTGTGCAATCACTTTGCCGTTAAACTAACCAACATGACCGATGTCTGCCCAAGTTCACAAACCATCATCCATTCATGGTTGTGTGTTCATGGGTGTTGGTTCACTATGGCCAGAAAAATGGCCATCATTTCTAGAACACTTTTGGATTTCTCTTTATTTTATCATAAATATTGGAATTGTAGTAATACATTTTTATTGAATTTGAAACTCATGTGATGATGTAATAATCATCTTAATATTTCCAACACATTAAGGCTTCTAAATAATGTCAAGAGGGGTTTTTCTAAGGTTACTATGACAAAAGTAGGATAACTAATTTATTTTTTGGTTTTAAGATCAAGAGTGTGAAATTTTATGAAACATGTGCATAATTATTAGGAAAATAAAATTTGTCACTTAAAAAAAAAATTATTTTTCATGTTTGGTGAATCGGTTTTGGTATCATCATGTACACATATATGCATTACAGTTTTTTGGTAGTCACATGTATAACATGTAAGCATTTTTATACACATATTATGTAGATTTGGGGATTTTGGGTACCTATGTTTGAAGGATTATGTTTATAATCTCACCTATGTGGCAAAACTAACAAGGAATAAAATTTTAAATTGGTCATTTTTTCAAGTTGGAAATATCAAGATGTCACAAATCATAATTAATTTTTAACCATTGGACGGACTATTGTGAAATGTAAAGCGTAATATATTTTGAAAATATGATTATATACTTGTGTTTAATTATGATTTAAATCAGGGGGTTGAAATCATTTGGTGCTAAGTTATCACATAAAAGTAAATGTTTTTGATTTGTTTTTTGAAACAACATAACATACGTAAGACTAAGTGCAAATGCATTTCATACCTTTACAATACCTTTGTTTGAAATAATAGCTCCTTGAGCTTTATGACCAGAAATAACATAACCTAATATAATAGGAAATGTGGCTTACTAAAAATTATTTTCAAATGTATATTTTCTTTTGTAATTATCTCAAAATCCTTTGTTTAGATTTTAATAGTTATATTTGATATTTTTTACTATCATCAAAATTTATGAATGTAACAATTGCCATTGCTCCATTTACTACTCCCTTTGACATATCAATGTTTTTAGTTATGAGAACCAAAGCTCCAACTACAACTTTTTTTATATGTTCAAAATGGGGATCTTCAATCCATTGTTGCATATGTGCAAATTTTGAAGCATTCATACTTAATAAAACATCAAATGTTTTATTTGATGTAAATAATTTTTGAAGTACTAAATTATTGTAGTTTTTCACATCTATACAATGGATACAAAGAATTGTTGTTTTGTCATCTATGTTTGAAAGTAATTCATTTTCTAAAATTACACATTGTAATAAAACATCATTGATTTTAGTTTGACTTGGTTGTCTACATCAAATGATATTTAAAAACTGTAAATATATTAGATCACTTGTATGTTCATCAAGGAATTAAAATGATGGTGAGTTGCATTTAACCAAGATGGTGTTGTAGATCCATGACAACTCTTACAACATTTTTCTACATCAAAATATGAATGTTTACATATTGTTGGTAATTGTGATAAATCATTAACTAGTAGAATTAAAATAGAATCAAAAGGGTCCACATCATTTTGAAATTATTGTTTTAAACGTTGTTCAATTATGCATAAAATAGTATTTGTCATCATAGACATTTCATTAATCACAATTAAATTTGTTTGTTTAATGACTCTAATGTTGAACTTGGTTCTATGATTATAGTTAAATATCCTCTTATAGGTATTTAAAACATTGAATGCACTATATATGCATGTGGTGATAACCATAAAGCTACAACTCTTACTGTAGTTAAAAACAATACCTTTTTGCCTTGTAGTTGAAGTTGATGAGTTAAATATCTCACCAAAAATGTCTTCCCACTTCAGGGGGACCTTGAAGTGTATGGAATCCTTTATTGGTAGAAGTTAATAATTCAAAAATGTGTTTTTGTTCCTTGTTTAATGTTGATGTTTTAAAAACATCACTGAAAATTAATAAAAGTGTTTTGATTTTGGAAATTCAAACTAATGGAGCTTGATAAATTTGAGGTTTGGTTACATTGCAAGTCTAAACATGGGTGCAATTCTAACATCTTATATATTAAATAATTGTGTTTTTTTTTCATCTTCAATATTTTGTGTTGCATATTGGTGAAGAAAGTTTTGTAAAGATTCAAGATTTGGTAGTAAATGTCAAATTTGACATTCATGTACATATGATCGATGGATGTTTTGTTTTGAAAGTAATTTTTTTTCATCACAAAAAGATATCTTTTGTAATAACATATTGTAAAAAAAACCTTCGCTATTGTGAACATGATGAAAATTTGTGAATCTTACCAATTTTTCATTTTTATAAACTATAAATGACAGACTATCTTTTCCATATTTTTCAAAGGAAGGATGTATCATTTTGTTTAATTCATAAATCTGGAAATATTCATAAAATCATATTTTCAAAATTAGATGGTTTACATTTATAAATGTCAATAGGATGGAATCCAAGAAATCTTGATTTTGATAATAATTTAGTTCAAAGATGTGGTGGTTTACTATCAATATATTTCATTCCTATATTTTTTCTGTACAATTGGGATATGTAAAGATGTTAATGCATCTTCTCTTGGTGATATAAATTTGGACATAATTAATGTGGAAATGAGTTTCAATTGTAACGATGAAACATTTTGTAGCCCTAAATGAACTACATTATTAACATTTAATTCTATACAACCATGAGGTTCACATTTTATTGAATATTTCAATAAATAATATGACCAATATGATGATGTAATTTGTAGCATGTTCATATGTGCACCCCACAACAATAATAACGTAGGATGATAAGCAACGACGTTACAATCTACATATCGAGGTCTGTAGTATTCCCATATATTTGAATAATTTTTTATTGTTGGTTTTTGTGAAATATGTTCTAAATAAGGAAATCCAAATTTGCATTTATCATTAGTTCTTTTTTGCATAAATCTATTGTGACAACTATGTAATTGTTTGCATATTACCAATTTGTATAATAATTTTTGCATGTTATCAATGGGTTCTATGAATCTACTAGTATTTTCATAAGATGGTGCAAGTACAAATGCAATAATTTCATTGGAAATTCTTTCAATATCTTCTTTTCAAAGCCACAAAATCAATAACATGAGCATGAATGGAACCATGGTGTTGTAATTCATAATTGAATAACATGTTCAACTTTGCCGATAACATCTTTATTAGAGAGAATAATTTTTTGAATAATTTTTTCAAATTTACTATGAAATAAAGTTGCACATTCAATTGGACAATCTTTCCATGTCATGTTGATATGAACATTTTTTATTAATTCTTTTAATTGGTCAAATTTTGTCCATCTTAATGATGACATTTCATTTGATGTAAAAGTTTTTTTTAAAATGCAATATACCAAACTTTGATGTGTACCATTGTTAATAAGTCTTGCAAATGTGATTTGTGCCATTTGGGCAAACCTTGTAATTTAGATGGCAAAATGAAACTTGGTTATATGATTAATTATGTCTACTTCTAACATTGTTGGATTTTGTAAATTAATATTTTTCACATCTTTTTCAAGACATGTTTTTGAACTATGTTGTAAAATTTGAATTGATTGACATAAATCATACATAAATAATAAGTAAGGTTTAAATAGAGCAAAAGGAGAAAATAACATACTCATGCGATATTTAAGATAATCATGTAACGAAATTCTTCCATCATATGCACCTTCACCTCGAGGAAATTGTTTTTGGAAAAAGAGCATTCTCCAAAGTTAGGAAAGGAATATTATTTTGTAAGCCTTCAATACGTATCTTACGTTGTTCATGAATTGTAGTTGAGTATGTGACATTTCTTCTTGACAAATTTCCAAATATAAAAAAATCCTTCTTTGGAGGTGGTGATGAAATTCCTTGTATAATAAATAATAATGACAAACTTTGAATTTTTTCATTTATGTGCATGGATTGAAAATCTTTGTGGGTACTATGATTTTCAAGAATGTTCTTAACAACATATGATGACAATATACACATAATATTTGTTTTATTTGTTTGTTCAAATATTGTAAGATATTATTTGGATAATGGATTGGTATTAATATGTTCTACATACATTGGCATTATAATATTCATCATTTCATTTCAACTAATTTTTTTTTTTAATATACCATCCCAATTTCGTAAAGGGCTATTTAAAAGATTTTTTTCACTCATTTGTCTTATACTAAAACCATAATGTTTTTCTTGAATGTGTAAACCTATGTCAATTAATGATAACAATTGTACATATATAGGATGAAAACATAACATTGAATTCATGTAATTTGGAGAATGAAGAACTATATATGAAGTTTTGTATAAATTGTACTCTTGTTTATCACATTTTGTGCAAATATACATATATTCTCCATTTTCATTTGTAGTATATTTAGCCATTGCAAAATAAGCAATTTCATATGGTGTACATCCCATTAAAGGAGAAATTTGATCATTGTAGGTATTTGTTTTCCTTTTGAAATATTGATTGTGATGACTTAATTTTACAAAACCACACAATGCACAACATTTCATTTTTGGAAAAACATTGGATATCAAACTTGTCCAATCATTGAAAAGTTCATTTCTTGAATGCCAACTATGATCATATGGTTGATATTTTTTAGCATGTCTTTTAGCTACAGAATCATAAAAATGTTGTTTATATTTCATATTGATTGTGTTCTTCAAATGTTCCAAATCTACACAAAACCACAAAATCAATGTATACTAAAATAAATAAATCAAAATTTGAAATTATAAATAAATAAATAATAATATTATTATTAAATAAAAGTAGATGACAAAAAAAGTAAGCACCTTATTGCTGAAATAATCCAAGTAGTAGAATACTCAATCAACAAAAACCATAAAAATATATGAAAATTGAAAGGGAAAAACCACCTTCTGCAACCCAATTGCAAAATCAATTTCATTGATCTTCAAGAGAAGATGATCATGCAATAACTATTTCATCTTATTATATACAATAACTACTACAATACCAACTGCTTCAACACCAACTATTTATTTTTGGATTTGTTGAAAATTCCCAAAAAAAATATTGTTATGCTAAAAATTGAAAGTCCCTTAATCTTCTAGAGAAGATAATCACACAACACATATATTGTTCTTTCCATTGAGCTAATTGTTAGGTGTGTACAAAACTTGATCAATAGCACCCAACTTCTATAAAAAAAACCTCTATTTGGTGAAAACACAAACATGTGTATAAAAAACTTCTTCACCAACACCCAAAGTTTTCCAAAGAACTACTAATGAACAATAACACTTGAGAAAGTGGATAGATGGGCCCACTAATATTTCAAACATGTATAAAGAAAACTTCATCACCAACATCCAAGTTCCTTGGAAGAAGTGCATAGATGGGTTGGCTGATTTTTAGACATGTTTGTAAGAAAACTTTGTCACTAGCACCCAACATAAACATGTACACAAATGGATTTTGCTGAAAAAAATTTGAAAACAAGCAAAGCAAGAACATGAAGTTTTGTGGATTTTCTAACACCATAAAACCAACACAAAAGTGTTCAAAAATGTAACAACACATATCATGGAAATGATCCCATGCATTTATAAGTCACCAATGTTTTTTCAAATCTATACAACACATCACAAATTTGTGCTTGTTTAGCATTGCATGATGAAATTATTCGTCAATGAATGCAAATAGTCCCATGCATTCTATAAATCAATAATGCTTTCATGGATTAATTGTCAAATCTTCAAATTACTATAACAAAAACTAGGAAACAATTATATTTCCACATTTTTCAACTTTGCACAACACATCACAAGTTCATGCTTATGTAACATTGCATGATGAAACTATTCATCAACGAATGTGGATAATCACATGCATTTTATAAAGACTAATGATGTTTTCCTAAATTGACCACCAAATCTTCAAGTTGATATAATTAAGAATTTTTAAACCACTATAGTTGCACACCCTCCAACTTTCTACAACACATCACAACTTTATATTATTCAGCACCACATGTCATCATGGGCACAATTGCATGCATTCTATAACTCATTGATATTTTCTCGAATCAACTAACAAATCTTCAAGTTACTATAATTAAAAAAATTGGAACCATTATAGTTGCACATTTTTCAACTTTGTATAACACATCACAACTTCATACTTGTATTCCCACTCCATGGCCATGAATTTCCTGACCACTACAATTACACACTCTTCCACTTTTTACAACACATCACAAGTCCATGTACCTAATATATTTCTAAATTTATACACTTAATACATGTTAGTCATGAATCGATGATAATTTTCTTGCATGTTCTTTTGAAAATCACAACAAGCATTTGAAAACCACAAAGACCAATGTACATACGAATACTATTAGATATGCACCTTGATGTAATGTCGCATGTTCAATCTTTTTGGGTTGTTTGATGTTTAAGTTCACAATTTTTTGGATTCTTTAGTTGAAAGTGTAATACCATCATCAAGATGTAAAAGACAAGTCTAACATTCCAAATATTTCATTTTAATGGTTGAAAAAAGAAAAAAAATTTCCTCATAATTTTTTTGCTGAAGGCATGTTACATTTCTTTGCCTCCATTTTGCAACAATGAAAACTTCTTCTAACCCTTTTAAATTTTTTAAAAAGTGAGTTATGCTTTTGATCCATTCAGCTTAAGCAACAAATCATTTAACTTAGACAAGTAAAACTTCTTCATCCTTAACCATTTGTATGTAATATATTGTACATTTTGAGTTATACACAATAAATAAATAATGGTTGTTGACATATGACATTTGGTTTTGTCCAATTGATTTGGTTTGTTTAAATTGTTCATAAATTTCAATTTCCAAAGAATTCAAGTTATCTTATTAAATGGCAACACTTTGAGCCACATTCCCACAACTATGTTTTTATTTACTTGTAATATTCTTACAAGCTTTTTGTATTTCTACAAATATTCATATAAAATTGTATGCATGCAATGACTATGTATTATTGTTATTATTCTTGTAAATTTAGATTCATGTAAAATGCTTGTCTTTTGCTTATAAAAAAATTCGATAATTGATACGATTTCAAATGCATATTGTAGGTCCACATTAAGCATGCAAGATCCACCATCATGTCGACCATAAATTTTTCTACATTATTTTTGAAGTTGTGAAAAGAATTGCCTATAGAGAAAACAAAGAAGAAACTTGATCCACATATTAAAATTATTATAACTGCATGACAAAAAAACCTTCTAATGTATGCTGGTTTCAAGGATTACAATAATCCTCTTGAATTTTCAACCTTTGAAGATTGCAATGAATTTGTCAACAAATGGGTAACTAGACATCAAGATTTCAAGTTCAAACATGGAGTTGACCCAATCAATGGTAATTCTTTCTTTTTCATTCATTATGGAATTTTTATTCTCATCATTCATTGAAATTGTAAGTGGAATTACAATCATATTTTCTCATCTCACTAATATATATCGTATATGCAAGTCAATATTTGATTCTTGTGCAAGCTATGAAAGTTGATGGTGGAGATGTGAAAATTTGATTGATTAGAAAGCAAAATAGCTTTTGAAGAATGCAATAGTACTTGGAACTCTTACACCATTCCAAATGAACATGTTATACTTCATGTATGGCATCACAGATCCAAGCCTTTGGTGGGACCAAACATATGAATCAACAAGCTAACTATTGACAAGCACGAAAGACAAAGCTACAAAATAATCAGAAAGTGATGAAAAAAATGTTCAACCTCAGTGTTGTTAGGTACCGTTTAAAGTTTAAACGAAAAAACATTTTTTTGTCGTTTAAACGGTGTTTAAACGTTCTCCTTCGGTACCAAAAAAAATGCCCATATAAAAAAATGGTGCAGTGCCTTGCTGTAGTGCCAGTTGCACTGCGGAGTGCGGATCATTGGCGTCGCCCCGAACATCGTTGTGCATATAAAAAAACGGTGGAGTGCCTTGCTGCAGTGCCAGTTGCACTCAGCACTATGGTTCGTTGCGCTAAATGACGCGTCGCTCATTTGTGTCGTTTGTTGATGAGTGCGAACACCGATAAGCATGGAACTAGGCGCAAGCCTTGCGATGCGCATCAGCACTTTATCTAAACTGATCGCATGGCCAACAAGACGCAACGTTTTGTTTGCTGCGTCCATTGCACTGATGCGTTCGA
>Ga0209611_10013673_pt1 | contig 11074 bp, 9 predicted proteins | sample S1TSphgellanicum_3_FD_187693 | JGI IMG/M metagenome (GOLD analysis project Ga0209611, IMG submission 187693) | Host-associated microbial communities from peat moss isolated from Minnesota, USA - S1T2_Fc - Sphagnum magellanicum MG (SPAdes) (version 2) | ecosystem: Host-associated > Plants > Peat...
CATAATAAGTATTGTTTTTTTGGGCCCTAGTTTGACCCTGTAATCCTGATTTCATCCCCAATTTTAGTGTATCTGTAAAGTGAGTGAGAGAAATCGGGCACTGTTTTGTAAAACTGGGTATCAGTTCAGAAACTTTGCCCAGGACCTTATTCTGACTAGGCAAGTAAGGCAAATGCAAAAAACTGGGGTTGAAATTGCTCGTATCATACCCAGTTTTGAACAAAACTGAAGCTCAGTAATAAGGAAAAAATAGTACCCTCCTGAATTAGGGTAAGCAGCTGACATCAGGCCTGCCAAACCTGTTCAGTACCTCCTATATGGTCTGTAACCTCACTCATCATCTTTTCTCTAAAACTGGGGGTGGAATCAGGCTCAATAGGTAGCTCCTGGAACCATTCTTAAAGCTCCTCTTTAGTGTCAACCTCTTTTCTTTTTTTCCTTCTTTTTTTCCTTGCAAAATTCTCACCCAAAAGAAAATTCAAAAATTGGAAGATGCAAAAACAATGAAGTGATTTTTTAGGGTTTTCAATTTTCCAGAATTATGTATGGCCAGATTTCTATATTTGTGGTTCCTATTGGTAGCCTAAAATGTGGAAGGATGTTCATTTATTTTTCAAATTTTCATATCTCAATTTATAACCCATATTTGGCTAAATCCTTCATATGGGTGATAGCCAAACTTGAAAAAAAAAATTGACTGCTTGTGATGTGCTGCAGACTCAATTGTTTGGGACTTTGTGCCTATGGAAGGTAGCATCTAATAAAGAGGCTTGTTCACTAAATACATTTTCCATTTGGTACAAGGGGGAGGAGGGGGAGGAACCAAGGTGTCATTAAATAAACTCCATAAGCAAAGAGAATCCAAACTCTTGTCCAGGATTTAAAAATATATAAGATTAGTTACTAGTTTTGGTCCAGTGCATCACGGAAATCTCACTACCCAAAAAATAAATCTCATAAAGGGTTTTTTTTAAAAAAACCAAAGAACTATTTCTTATGAAAGAACTAATTATTTTTGTTTATTGTGCATCAAACAATTTTTGCACAAGTGAGTTCCAAAACCCTAAACCCTAAAATACGGGCACATGGTCATGTTGAGAATGAAAAGGAAAAAGGGTGGTAAGTGGAATGTACTAAACCCTAAAACCCTAAACCCTAAATCCTTTTAGGAAATCTTTTCAATTTGGCACTTGTTTTGTAAACAGTGTCGAGCCTGATGCAAGTGAAAACTCCTCCTTGCTCATGTTTGTTGCTTGTTCGACTAAACTTCATGGTTAGCAGCTTGCTTCAGATCTTGGAATGTGTTGTTGTTGCTTTACAACATGGTTTGGTATGTTTGGAAAAGAGTGCAAAAGTAAATGGTGCAAGGGCAAATTCTTCTTTATATCAAACCATGGGAAAGCATCAATATACTTAATTATTACTGACTACACTAGTTGGTTCCATGTGTGAAAGAAGTCAAAGACTTTGATGAACAAAAGATCTATAGCTTGGTCAAATGGAGTGGGGTTAATGCATTTGTCATGCCAAGGGAGGAGGGGGGGAGGGTCTTTGACTCTTGGGTTTTGATGTGTTTGTGTTTCCCAACAAATTGAGGTCAAGTTGTTATACTATATTTGTGGTGAATGAAGTTTGCTTTCACTAGAGAGACTAATAACTTATCAAATCATCCTAAATCACTTGCAAAAATTTCCTTGTGTATTTGGAGGGCACCTTCATATGTATGAATATTGCTCTTAGAAAAGAGGAGGCATATTATGGTATACCTACTCGTTAGAATGAGTGGGGTCTTATACCTACTTAGATCCCTCCTACTCTTAAGGATTAGGTGTAAAAAGCCTCCCCCTCATACACCTTGTGATCTATGTATGTTTAGGATCATGATAATCTCCGCCTTATGCCCAAATACCAACCATCCACCCCAAACTCATAATGGAAGAATTCCCCTCCATTTTCAAGAGGAATGAATTTATTGTGAGATGGACGGCCTTCAACTATGAACATCATATCCAAATTCCCAAGCCGTCATGAGTAAGAGCTTCCTAGTGCAAAGGATTAAGTCCCATAGGAAGAGATCGAAGATTAATTCATTTGCTCCAGGCAATATAAACAAAAATATGAGAAGAAATGGGGAATTTCCAATTATTAAAACAAAGGTCACTAAGGACTTCGTCTTTCAGATTTTGAAGAGGGAAATTATATAGTGCAATATTTTCCATGCAAAAAGGACAAGGCAAAACTGCTCCAAATCCAGACATTAAGGTCTAGGGTGGTAGATTATGTCATTTTGTTGACCACATTATATGATATAATCTTCCAGTAATATCATACACTCACTCGTAGTAGTGACCAAAAATGTGGTTTATTGAACATGAATATTTTTTGAAATCATTGATCCCATAACCTCACACCTTGATGTCATGGAATGGTCTTGCCCAACCCCTCCTTATGTTGGATGTGTCACATGGCTCACCCTAATTGGCTCACATGGCACATTACCCAACATAATGGGCAGGGTTTGACAATTCCATACTTATAACACATGCATGTAATTCAAAGAGTGAAAAAACCCTAATTTCCACAAAATACACCAATTTCTTGCTATTCATAATTGTGGTAATTCAATTAAAACATACAGAATAAATGGGATTCTGGAATTTAAAGGTTGGGGAGGGAGGGAGAGAGAGAGAGAGAGAGAGAGAGAATTGGCCCAAACAAGGGAGCAAAAATGGCTTAGTGTAAGTATTTATTTTCTCTTATATGAGATAATGAATTTCTAATGTCATCAAAATACCAAGCCAGGTTTCAAGTTCAGTTATTGTGGGTAGTTCTGAAAAGAAAGAAAGAAAGAAATAATTATTTTAGAAAAAGAGAGAGAGAGAGGGGAAAAAAAAAACCCTAATGTAGGGAGGTAGGTAGGTAGGGAGGTAGGTAGGTAATAGGTACCTAGTATTTTTCTGTTGTATGGGATTCTTTTTCTTTTGTGATCAGAATAATAAGAGCCAGTTTTGGGAAGTTCAGTTAATGCGGGGGGGGGTGGGTGTCTGAAAAGAAAACACAAAATACTTAAGTAGTTCAGGAAAAGAAAAAGCTTCCTCAAGTCTAACCAATAAGGTTAATACAAAAGGTACGGGAACCTCACTCTAGTCAGTCCAGAGGTTTAGGCACCTACTTACCTACCTACTACTAACCTACGTGTGCAGAGAGAGAGACCCTAGAGCCAGGGTTTTGTCTCTTTTTTTTTAATCAATTTTGTGATGTAACTGAAGTGGCGATCATCCATAAGATAATTTAGCCAGATTTGGCTACATACTACTACTACTAGATATGAAAGTAGAAAAAGAAAAACCAGAATCCTTCTATATTCTTGGCTATATATTCTTGGCAACATAGTGGAAATTATAATTTAAAAATTTGGTGATTTAAAAAAATTCTTCCAATTCTGGCGAATTTGGGTGTTTTGTTTTTTTCCCTTGAAAAAAAGATCCTTTGTATAGGTCGAAATCATATTTTTTAGGTCGAAATTTGGCGAAACCACACTGCCAGTCCAGAGCAGCAGGTAACTAACTAATGTTAGTTAGTTTAGCAAGTGGTTTGGTGCCGAGTTTAGCGCTTGGTTTAGCAGCAGCTAGCCTTGGGGCTAAAAAGCCCTGCTTTGCTCCCTCCTCTTCTCCATCTCCATCGCCATCGCTCGCAAGCTCTCTCGCTCTCTCTCTCTCGCGCGCTCTCTCTCCCCTTGTGCCTGCCTTCCTCCTCCTTCTCTTCTTCTTCTTGTTCTTCTTTTCCCCCTCAAAATCTCAAAATGCTTTTGGCTCTGCAACAGTGTTAGAAAATGGCAACAATTTGTGTAGTGAATTGGCAAAGTTTGGAGTTTGCGTCTTCTTCGTCGTCGTCCTTCTTGTTGTTGTGATTTTTGCTAGTCTTTGCCGCTGTCGCTGCTTCTGCTGCTTCAATTCTTCCAGCTCATTTATTCAAGGACGGAGACGGGAAAACCAACAATGAGTGAGAAGAGGAGGAGCTTTGAAGCAGTAGACGAAGATGTCGCATGGGATTGGCGTGATCATTTCTTCGAGGAGCTCGTCAATGCCGACATTTCAAGCCTAGGTAAATGAGCTGCTGCATCCCATCAGTTGCAGCAGCATTCTCGTTGATCGATGTTGTTCTTGTTCTTCCTCCTCATCACCTTCTCCTCCTCCACTGTTGTGCAGATTTATCGCAGACTCTTTGGGACGAATTGAGCAGCCAGAACAACAACGACGAAGACTTGGAGTTGAGGTCATTGTTGACAACCCCCGACTACTGCATTGACGACTTTGCCTTGCTAGCAGCGGATCATTCAGCCTCCTTCTTTCAAAGCAGTAGCAGCAGCTGCAGCCAAGGTAGGAAGGAAGAAGGATTGGGTCGCAGGGACGCAAGTTACTAGAAAGTTTTCTCACAGCAAAATTCTGTATTCTTCTTCTTCTTCTTCTTCTTGGAGACGGAGAATTGATATTAGTTTTCAAGCTTCAATGCATTCTCTCCTTCCTTTGTCCATTGCAGCAGAATCCAATCCTCATCTATCAATGCACCATTCAACCACAGTTGACATTGTGTTTTGTGTGTGTGTTTCTCTCTCTCTTTCTCCAGAAAGCTCAGTAGAAGGAGATAGCGATGCCGCTATCTTTCTCCGTGGAGAAGGAGGAGGAGAAAACCCTCGTCTCAAGAAGCGACGTTTATTCAATGGACCGCGGCAGCAGACGACCAGCGCCGCATTCAGCAGCGACGACGACATGGGTGAAGAAGGAGATGCACCACCTGCACCTGTCCAAGACACGATGATGCTTACAGTTCCTCCCGCCCTCCTCAAGGTACCAAAGCTGGAAACTCTCTCTCTCTCTGGTGCAAAGGAAAAGGGTGCAAGAATTGATGAACTTCTTACTTGTTTCAGAGATGGGTACTATTTTGTTTCATTTTGGGCTCTAGATGCATACTTACTTAAGAAGAATGCTGAAGCCCATCATTCATTGACCCTTGGTGGTGGTGGTGTGTGGGATCATGATCTTATTGCAGAGCTTTGCAGACAATCCTGTGAAACAGCAGGATGAAGAAGAAGGATATGGCATTCTGAGCTCCATGCCAGCAATCTGGTATCATGCAAGCACTGGTAGGTCATTCATTCTGAGCTCCATGAGTTGGCCAGCAACCCTCATCCCCACCATCATCATCAGCCCTTGCCTTTGGGTCTTCAGAGAAATAGTTGGGTTTGGAAATTGGCTGCAAATGCAGTGTATCTTGTATCTATCTATCAAATGGTTCAAGACAATTTTGCTGCAAATATCTGCCGAGTAAACTATCTATCTAGGTTCTCAATCTTGCTTTCTTTGTGTGGGGTTGGGACCAGATGACAGCCAAAGTAGTTGTTTGGGAGACAGCAATCAGCAGATGGAGCCAATGATGATGATGATGTCATCAGAGAATTGGATGTCTATTTGCATTGAAGACAATGACACCACCGTTGTCAATGGTTTCCACAATCACAAGAAGAAGTAAGCAGCCCCAATCAATCTGATTTGCATGATCAGAAAATTGCATGATCTATTTGGGACTGACATACAGACAGACAGCAAAGAAAGAAGACTTCTGCTTCTTCTGTTCTTCTCCAATTGCAATTCCTTCCAATGTATCTGTGCTCACCTTGACTTCCTTTCCCATGTGTGTGTCTGTAATTTTCTCCAGAGAAGAAGTGGCGGTGATGACAGGGATTACCAAACAGAAAACACCTGGTAAGAAGAAAAATAATTTCTGAGTTTCTTCTCCGACAGTATACTTTCTCTCTGGATGTCTACTGGACTTTCTCTCTCGATGACTATGAAAAATATAACACTCCCAAATTAAGTCTTAGCTTCTTCTTCTTCTGCTCCTCCTCCTTCTTGTGTTGAGTTTCTCACTGAAAAAAATTATCTTCAAGAGATATACATTGGTGGAGACTCAATGCCTTTCTTTTTTTCCCTTTTTTTTGGGTTTTTGCTTGCAGGTGGTTTGACTCCACTCAAGATATCAAATGAAGAGGTAGTACTACAAGGTCCTCTTACACCCTTCTCCAGCCGACCTTCTACACCTGGTAAAGTTACAGTGTCACAGATTGGATTTTGTTTTTTTTTTTTTTTTTTTTCCCTCTTATCAGATGAGGTGGTGTAAGAAGAGCTTCATAAAAAAAAATTCAGTCACAAAGAATGCTGTAAAATTCTCTACTACCAACATCATTGTTTTTGTCATCATCAAAGGAGGTTTTTGTTTTTATTTTTTCCATGTGCTGATCCATGACAGCGGGTTTGTTTTACTCCTTTGATTTTTCCACAGTTAATAGGACAAATGCTGTGAAGAAATCAAAGGCAAGCAGCACTATGCCAGTGGCATATCCTTTCACATTGGTGAAACCCCTGGGAGGAACTGAAGGAGGCATGACACTAATGGACATAAACCAGCTCATATCAACAACACCTCCAAGGAGCAACAACACTGGTACTACCACAACACGTGGAAGTAGCAGCAGCAGCAGCAGCAGCAGCAGCTCTTCCTCCTCCACAAGCTCCAGATATCCAAGACCCAATACAAAAGTAGACTATGGAGTTGGTCTCTCTGGCAAGTCCATTGTCACTCGCACAAGGATTTGCACCAAGGGCAATGGCACAATCACGATTATGAGAACAAAAGGTTAATAATAATAAATAATACTATGCACCTCTTTTCACTTGCTTTGAAATCTTCAATAACATAGATCTTGAAGAAGAAGCTATTAGGTTACCCCCCGCCCCCCCTCGGCTGATGATGGCACCTTGGAAACATATGTGTGGCTTTGATCCTTCTGATGGGTACCTGTTTCGTTGCTACAAAAAAGCTTCAAAATTAGGGATCACAACCAAGAGATTAGATCACAAAACTGATGATAATGATAAGTTAGTAGATGAGATATCATCATCTACTAACTTACACTCTGAGTGGCAAGGTGAATGTGTACTTGTAAATGCTCATGTTTGGTTTACCAGGGTTTGTTGTAATAAGTGGCATATTAATTAGGTAGAGCTTCTTTCTGTAAAAATTTGTAGAATGGGGGAGTAAATCTAGAGCTGAGCAAAAGTTCATTATTATCTTTGTTCCCAATGATTATTTTTAGCAAAGGCTTATGCAGAAGAGCATCATTTGAGACAATGTTAACTGTGGTAATATGGTCATATTATCTCTTGAAAGGAAGGAAGGAAGGAAGGTTTAGACCTTCCACCATCTGAATTTGTCTCTTATTACATGTAAAAACCACATCTGAGATGTTCCAAATGCACTGTGGAATGGTCAAGTCCCCCGGATCCTTGTTTGTTGGGTAAGGTGACAGCGAGCCCTTTAGGGTGAGCTTGGCGACACACCCAACATAATGGGCAAGCGTGAGGTCAACCCATGACATTATGGGAAGGTCTGGGGTGGCAAATCCAACAATTTGCAAAAAAAATCATGTTCAACAAACTCATTTTGGTCACTATTACAAGTTTATTGATCATCACCAGGAGATTTTGTGATATAATGTCATCAAGAAAATGACATAACAATCTGCCACCCCAGACCTTAAAGTTTTCAGTTTGTGAAGAAGATGTGTGAAGAGCAGGAAGGAACTCAAATCAAACAAGGCATCATGGATTGAAAATTTTCAAAACACACTCTCCATTTGGTTAATATAGTCTGACCATTTCAAATTTAAAAGTCATTTTGGAATTGGGAATATTAAAAGCTTGGCATGGACAATTAGAGGCCCAAGTTGAAAGAAAAACTTAACCAAAGTCATGATGATTCCCTCTTCACCAATATATAATTACATAGGATTGTGCTACTCACAAATTGTTGGGTGTATTGTTAATGCCTTGATATATCAATCACCAAGAGGTTGTTTGCATGCAAGAACTAATAAAATTCAAAACAATGTATACAAGAGAATAACTTGTATTTTGTATCCAACAATCTTCAAAAGAGTAGGAGAGAAAACAAATTCTAAGTTTGCCACATTTCTACAATAGTTTCCAACTTGTAGTGGAAATATAAAGGATCCTTCTTCTTTTCTTGAAAATTCATATTTGGTTTGTAGCCAAATTTGGTTTAATGTTTTTGTGGACGATTGCCAATTTGTCTAAATCACAAAATTGAAAAAAAGAACCTTGCAATACAATGGTACAATTTGAAAGAAATGCAATGCATTTGTTGACATAAACATGACATTATAAATAATTATAAATGTTGATAATGATAGATGGTATTTTTACTTTGGATGATGAGGATAAGAAAAAAGATTTCTACAAAATGCTTAAAAAATCTTATCATGTATTCAAATTCAATTGAAAGATAATCACACATTTTGAAGAAAAATAAAATCCAATGATCATTTTTTGGTCATTTGATTTTTCCCTGGACATGTAGATTAGGTACACACATTTAATCCCATCATTCATTTTTTAGTCTTTATTTTTCCGAATATTTACTTGGTTAAATTGCTTATCTTTCAAAATAAAATGTTCATTTGTTATTTTTTCACAAACCTATAATTGTCCTTTGATGCCTCCCTAGTTTCCAAATCAAATCTCACCAAAAATCCCAAATTCACCAATGACGTCCCCTTAAGAACATCAACTTTTCAAACCTACAATGTTAGGGCAACATGCACCCAAACAAGATGATCGTGTATTCTAACATTACTTTCTATTAGTGGTTTGATGGTTTCCAATGATGTTGTGAATGAAGTTTTCACAACAATCCCAAAATGATTTCATACATGTTGACAAAGTTCCCAATGAGGCCTCTACAAAAGTCCCAAAGTTGTTATTTTTTTTCTTTCCCAATGTAACCATTTGAACATGCAAAAAATTTCCATTGATGCTGACAAGATTGTTTTATAATAGCCTACAATTTGTTCCTTTTGATAGAGTGTTTCATAAAGTTGGGCAAACACAAGCTCACAAGTGTTGTGTTTTCTTGATTCATGGGCCATAATCACAAACATGGCATGAAAGAAAAACAAAGGGTTCCATTGGAGGGTGAAATTGATTTTCCCCCCTTAACTTGACATGAAACTAATCACATTTTGCTTATTTGTTTGCACATTTCCAACCAAGTGGCAAAAATGTGGGTTCCAAATTGGGACTTTTAATTTTTGCTAAGTTATATGGTTGTTGAATGTTGAAGAGTTCATAACTTCTTCATTTTTTATCCAAATTTAACAATGTAGGGGTTTATACTTGTAATTTTTGAAAGTAAAATGTCATATTAAGCTTATCAATTGGAGTTGATTTGATCCTCCAAGAATTATAGCATTTATGTACTTAAGAATAATTTTGGCAATTTGACTTTTAACTTTTCAAATTGCCATAATTTACACTATATTTTATTTTTATTTTTTCAAATGTGGCCCCATTTTATTGTATCATTCTTTGAGATATTTTCAATGATCTAATAAGACAAGCTTTTAATTTCAAATATTGGTCCAAAACTGTAAAACACCCTAAGACATCAAATTCATAAAATGAAACTATCTTTAAAAGTTTTGAGGGTGCTTCTTTTGCACTCCTACACACTTCCCTTTCACCAAGGCAATGTTTTTGGAGTCTAGCCATGCCCTAGATTCTTTTTTATTTGTTTTCCTTTTCTTGCTTTAGCCTTAGTTACAAGGCCAAGGCTAAGGTCATAACATAGTTGTTTAATGATGGCAATTTCAAGAAGAATATGGCAATTGATTGATTATTCTTACAACCATTTTTATCAATCACTTTGCGTTTGGTACATGTTTTTTGACCCTCTTAGTTACAACAATTATATCAATGTGTTTAGCACATTGTTGCTTGTCATCAATTTCTTTTGAAAGCCAACAATCAAATTTGAATTTTATCATGAATGCAAATTCGTGTCCACAATACAATGAACTTGTGAATGGAATTTATTTTAGATGGAATACATTTGTTCTAACAATTCATGAACCAAAAAGAAAGAAATAGTAACACGTTTCCAAAATACATGGACTTTTTAAAACATATAAAATGTTATTTTGTATTCTTCAAGTGCAATTTGTAATGATTTGAATTGCAAATAAACTTTTGTACATCATCATAGTTAACTATAGGGTGCGTGCCTTAAATAATTTAATTATAAAAGATGAACCAAATTATAACTAGAACATTTGCTTGATGCTAGAATCAATGTCCCACATTTGAAGTGGGAGCTATCTTTTGAATATTGATGTTAAGGAACCATTGACATTGAAAATATAAAATTTCCCATTGCAATTTGAGTAAAGATCTTTTTGAATATATGGGGTTCAAAATGGTAATTGTGTATTGAAATTTAAATTATAAGTAGATTGAATTTTCTATTTAATTTTTAATTTATGTGGATGTGCTAATGGTTATGGTTTGTTGAATTCTTGAAGTCTTTGTCTATATATATGATTTTGTAAATTGTGAAATGTTTGTGAAGCTTTATGGGGTAGTTGAAATCTTCTTGTTATGGGCCAAAAGGGTTAAATTTTGGCTTTTGTTTTGTTAGGTTGAAAAAGCTAAAGCAATTTCCTAAGATCCAAACTTTTCCAAAACCTACAATACTCCATGGCCTCTTCAAAAACAAGTTCAACATTAAACATAGTAAATAAGGTCATTGTGTTATATTCTTTCATAATTGTTGTTTTTTAATAATGTTGAAACAATCATGTTTGTAATGGTTTAAGTTATTATCGTGAAATCCTTAAGCTTTGATCCACTTGCTCTTGTTCTTCCTTGGTAGCATCAAAGCAACCATTAGCATCTTGGAGCTTCAATTAGTCATTGGCGACTCCAAAGTTTCCAAATTGTTGTGATTATCAAATTTTGCAAGGGCATTTCATTTCATGGGTGTAATATCTTTTTTTCCATTTTTCTTTTGAAAAATTTCCCATTGAAATACATCCTCCAATATAAACCAATAATAGAATTCTTCATAAAGTTGGGTAAACATGGGCTTTTAGTGCCATTGTTGCCTAATTCAGAGCTTGTAATCATAGACACAACATGAGAAAAATACAAAGGGTTCCAAT
>Ga0209611_10013674_pt1 | contig 11074 bp, 5 predicted proteins | sample S1TSphgellanicum_3_FD_187693 | JGI IMG/M metagenome (GOLD analysis project Ga0209611, IMG submission 187693) | Host-associated microbial communities from peat moss isolated from Minnesota, USA - S1T2_Fc - Sphagnum magellanicum MG (SPAdes) (version 2) | ecosystem: Host-associated > Plants > Peat...
TCAGGTTGCTCTTTGAAATTGCAACCCAAAAAAAGAAAAACAAAGGAAAAATTCAGTAGACTTAGGTCATCTTGTTGTCTGCATAATTTTTGCATGAAGTTAATTTAGACTGAATGTCTTCTGAAATCCCTCATTTAGAAAGCAATCATGCCTGAGAGCACAATTTAGTTTGTATCCCAACTTCAGTTTTGGGGTTCAATGGGATACTAAAAAGAAATTGTGATGTTGCAAATTGTGATGGAAAATGTGATTGATGGAGTTTTTACACGTGGTGGGTGATTTGACCCCCCTCCTTCACAGGTGTGCAAAATTTTGAGTGAGAGTTCAAAAGGCGTCAGAGGAGCTAGAGTTGAGCACAATAGATTCTGTGTAACTATTCATTTCCGCCGTGTCAAAGAAGAGGTGGACTCATCTCTCTCTCTCTCTCTCTCTCTCTCTCTCTCTCTCTCTGTGTCTGTGTGATAACCATCCCAAATTGTGCAGCCTGATGTTTCACACTCTTTGCTTTGTGGAAAACAGAGCTGGGGCGCATTAGCAGAAAAGGTGGAGAATGTATTGAAGGATTATCCAACATTAAATCTGACTCATGGCCGCAAGGTAAATTTCCATATAATTTGAGTGTGTCAGGTAGTCTATTTCCTGTGTGATTGCTTCTGAAGCCGAGCATCAATTTGACCTTGTGAAAATGGGTTTTGTTTGTTGTTGTTGTTGATGCCCTTAAAGTCTGCTGTGCTTTCTTTGATAATTAGAATGTTATATGACAAACCAAGTACATGAAACTTGCAAATTTTTCTGACTTGCAAATTAACATATAATTCTTGTTGGTTAGTATTATTCTTGGGTTTTCTGTTCAAGTGCTAGTAATTGAGAGTGTGAATTTATAATGTAAAATTGATGGATTTTCTGTGAAACTAATGATGATGCTCAGATCTCAACATGACCCAATGTGAATCTACAGGTCTTGGAGATTCGTCCAGCTATCGCATGGGATAAGGGCAAAGCTGTAGACTTTCTTCTTTCTTCACTTGGTGAGTACTCTAAGTGTACCCGACAGCTGAAAAAAGCCCCATTTCCTCATCCCCTACTCTGCACCAAAGCTCTTCTTGTATGTGTATATGTGTATATGTAATGTATGTACATACATTAGACTTATAGATTAAATTGTGCATGAAATTGACACCCATTTCTGCAAAAATATGATGGTGAATTCTTGAACTTGGTTTTAAGAGTTGACATGTATGACACGGATGATCAAAAAGGGAAGCTCATTTCTTTTAGTGCTGGATCTGGTCTGGCAGGACTAGCTGACTCCAGTGAGGTATTCCCGGTCTATATTGGTGATGATCGAACAGATGAAGATGCTTTCAAAGTAAGAATTTCTTGTTTTCTGTTTCTCATTCATGAGATTTTATATGTGCAAAATTTTCCCTATAAATTGCAGATCTCATGTTGAATGTTTCTGGATTCTTGTAATAGAAAGTTGTTGAAATTGTGTGTATGTTTTTTCTGCAGGTGTTGAAAGACTTGAAACATGGTTGCGGCATTTTGGTTACATCCGTGCCCAAAGAGACAAAGGCATCATTTTCTTTGCGAGATCCACATGAGGTAAAATCGTTTGCACCCATGGATTCATCATGATTCCAAAAGCTTTCAAAGATTCCAGAGAACTTATATTGCAATATTGCCAGATTGGGAGAGAATAATGAGTATTGGGTTAAATGCTACTAGCCAGATCTCTAACTCCCTTTGAATTCCAAATCTTGGACTTTACACCTCTAGAAAATATATCAAATTAAGAAGCCATGCAAATACATGCAAATTTGTGTGAACCCAACTTATTAACCTTCAGCTTGGAGTGAGTAGCGTCCTGCTAAACCCTATACTCTTTTATATTTATCATCAAGTTGAGGTTGTTTGTTTGGAATAAACCCAAAGCCTTCAAAGTTTCTTTTCTTTTGTGCAGGTGATGGAGTTTCTTCTTTACCTTGTGAGATGGAAGAAACAAGAGCTAGATGGAGTGAAAAATGGGTCAAAAACTTCAGCTCGCATTTGAAAACATCAAAGCAAACATGAAAGACCCACAACAACCTCCTCCTTGTGTAGAGCTACCACCTTTCTCATTGTGTTTATTGTACATGGATCAACTTAGATCTAGAGCTCTTCTCTCTCTCTCTCTCTCTCTCTCTCTCTCTCTCTCTCTCTAAATACGAAATCCTGCTCGAGTTAAAAGCTTGGTAAAAACTTGATGTTCAAGAGAAACTATGAAGATGGCTAACTACTACTACTCTCAAAGCTTTTGGTATTTGAGTTCAAATGTGTGGAGTTTGTGAGTAGGAATTGTACAATACAACCTAAATCAAGTTCCAAGCTTTTCCAAGCACTATTTTGGAATCAAATTTTGGATTGGCTTTTTAGAGGGCTTGCTTTGAAGATATCCTAGCCTAGCTTCATCAAATCAAAGCAAACCTAGTTAAGCCATAAACAATTTCAAAGGGGAATGAAGAAAACACCAACCCAACTTCACTTCCTTTATTTGGTTTGTTTCATTTTGCCACACACATTTGGACATACTTTTGAATTGCCAAACAAAGAAAAATTGGTGAAACTCAAATGACATTTTATTTTTTCGCTTTTCATGGGAAGATGGATGTTTTAAAAGTGGATTTTCTTGAAGATTGCTTTGTGTTTTGAGGGTGCTTGATTGGCATAAAGCTTTCCAACTTGTCTCACATTGTTTGCACGAGGAATTTTCATTGGAAATACTGTTGAAAGTTTGTGTCATTTATGAATGTAGTTTTAAAATGACTTTTGATGAAAGTATTGTTTTACTTTTTGTGTCATATAGTAATGTGACATTATTTAGGGATTTTTGAATGGAAATATTGTTGATTTCTTGTGTGATGTTTTGTAGTTTTGTTTCTCATGTTGAGATTTCCAAATCAGGGTTGTGACCCCCATCAATGGGCTCTTGATACTATCAAAGGGCCTCCGATGAATAAAGGTGTACTGATGTAGTTTGGTAGTGTTTAAACCTAAAATGCAAAAGTTATTGAACATTGAATAATTTTGTGCAAAAAGTTTAAAACCTAAAGCTAAATATATATTTAAAATTGGGGTTAAAAAATTTTATTATTGGAAATTAATTTATATTTTAAATTTTTTTCTTTAATTGAACTCTATCATCATAGTCTTATTCACACTTAAGTTAATGGCACATGCAACACTAATGTTAATGTGACATATAAATTCTTTTTTTGTCGTATAAAAATTTGAAAATGGTTGTTAATAATTGAATTACACAAAAATGATCAAAACAAACTTTTATGTTTTACAATACATGTCATTTACATTTTGGTTGGTCACTAGATTTTGTATCATTTCATATCTCAAATTGGGCTTCAATTTTATCAAAGTAATCATGACATAAACACCCATAGGTTATGCACCATGCCACCAAATGAAAAGGCCACAATTATCAAGTTTTGTCCAAAATATTTATAAATTAATTGAATTTTGATTTGGTACAACCATGATTTACACATCAAAAGCCAAAAAATTAACTTGGCAATTTTAAGTTTTACTTGGGGAAATTTTTTATTAAAAAAAAATCATTTCTGAAAAAAAGTTTGTCATGATCCAATAAATTTTGTTCTACATTTTTTATTTTCAAGCCCATATTGTTGCAAATTTGCCAAATTTCAATACATTCAATGTTCAAGTTTGATAGATCAAAGCTACCTATTGAACAACATGTAGACACTAGACTTGTTGGGATCTAGACACTATATTTATGAATACAATATTACAAACTAAAAGTCAAGTTCCATTATTATGGTCACTTTCATTATAAATGCATTAACTTATTGCCATGTGAATTTTGGGGTGGGAAAAAAAACTAATATGGGGAACAAAGGTGACAAAGAATAGAATGTATACTCCTCCTTTCTCCACAATTTGTATTAACAAGTTTTTCCATGGAATGATTAAAGTTGATAAACATAGTATTAACGAATTTTGGCTCAAGTCCAAAATATGGTTCATTTTTCATGATTCAAACCCAATTTGGATCAATTTAAATTTTGATATTGAAAACTAAATTCAAATCATAATTTTGATATTCAAAATTATTTTTTTGTAATCAAATTGTTTACACAACACAAAGATGAACCAACCATATTGTGATCTCTTTGATTCTGTCAACAAGAATAAAATTTATTATTTTTTCTAAAGCTTATATAATATTTGACAAGTCCTTTATTATCAATTGAACTTTAAAGATAACAATTCATTTCAATTTGAGCAAGTGGATTCTCATGCATTGTGCAATTCAAATTCCCATGAATAAACCTTCAAACTTTCATGCATAATCAATTCATCTTTGTATTTCACATCCTATGAAATATAATACAACCATAAATTGTCTACATTACCTGAATCAACACCCAACACTATCTAAACTTATAACAAAGTCACACATACAAAAGCATGCTCCCAAATGAGTTTTTTGGACACATTAGAGAATCATGAGGCATAGTTTGAAGTCAAAGTGTGTGTTTTGAACTTGAATTATAATGATTGCACACATAAATTCATTTTTGTAAGACCAAAGATGAGATTTCAAAAGCATTCCTAAGGGATTTAGAAAAACAATTTTGATGTAAATATTTCACAACATAAAAAGGTTGATATTGTTAGAAATGTCAATTAATTTTAATTTCTTGAAATCTTAACAATGATATAGAATTAAATTAGTTTGCCACAAGGGGAGATTACTTTCCTTTTTTTCCAAATGTCAACATGTAGAAAAACATAGGGTGCGAATTAATGAGAAAAGTAAACTATGTAATTCAAATGTAAATAGGTTGCCAAGAATTGAATTATTCAATATATTGAAAATATTTTCAATTTAATAAAAATATTATATTATTTCATAGCATACAAAAAATATCCTTTTATTTTGTGTGTTTCATAAAATATACCAAGAATAACTTCACCAAGGTTTGCCATAAATAATTGGCAAGTTAGTAGTAAATTGACATGTCAAAACTAATCAAATCAACAAAAGGTTAAGAGATTGATTGGTGTCAAACCAACTATCATCAAATCAATTACTTGACATCGCAACAAACAAGCAAAGCAAGGTAGTCTATGTAATTATTTTTGTAACTATTATTGTTAAATAAACATAAACCAAACTTACCCCAATTCACAATATGATGCCAAAATAGGATATGGGGATGAGAATGGACCCATTAGTGCTTAGAAATGTAAGAAGGAGAGATTACAAGGAGCTATACTAGTATTTTGAAATTTTTTGAATGTAAGACATTATTGTAAAATTTTTGCTAAAGCCAAATGATCTATATCAACTTTTGAAAATGTGAATATGTTTATGATGAAATTGTGTGTGTACATCTATAGGAACAATTGTGAAGATGAAGATTCATTTATTTGAATAGAAGTATTACAATTGTGACATTAATAACACTAATATAAAGTTTGATGTAACCATTAATTTTGCTTGGTGTTTGAGGTAAAGGTGATTGGTAAAAACTTAATAGCATTATATGATCATATTTTTAAAAAGGGTTGTAAAGATGTATTGGGTGTGATCACAATCAAATGAACCAATGGTGATGAGGGATTCAAGGACTATAGTCCTTTTTGTGGTCATTTTCACTTTATCATATAAAGGACTTTCGGGATGAAATCTTTTGCAATATGTTACTAAAAATACCTATAATATTTTCAATACATTTTTTGTATTAACTTTTCATGAATAACTAAGAATTTTTTTTAAGTGTACAGATTCTACCAAATTTTGCATTTTGTTTTGAAAAATTATTTTAATTTCAAATTGTATGAAAATGTGTTAATTATTTAATTTTTTACTTTATTGTTTCATAAACTACAACTTTGTTTTAGATGTCACATACATTACACCCCATTTACATGTGGTAAAAGACTTTTGAAAATTTGAAAATTTGTTCAATAGATTTCAAATTTTAAAAAATTTCAAATTTCACAACTCCCAAATTGTGAGTGTTTTTTGAGTGTGAATAATCAATTAACATCATCTCAATTTTTTTCTCATCAAAATTCCTTTATAAAGAGAGTCTTTAGCTTAGTAATTTACAAAATCGATTAATTTTGATGCAACTATTGTTCAAGTTCAAATGTCTTTTATTAAAACCAAAACCCAAAATAATTTTTATTTTGAATTTTTCAACATTCATATTAGTCATTTAGCACTACATTCCATGATTAACATGGCATTAATGTGGCACCACAAAAACATAACTAACAAAATTACAATTTTTATAGAGTTTTGGCGCTCGCCTTATGTGTTTTTTGGCTCATTTGATTGTGACTGCACCCTATTGATAATAAACATTAAATTCAAACCAATGAAAAGTTTCATCTACATTTATCCAAAAACCATCACATACTCAAAAATGTGTGCAAGGTTAATGTTGATGAACATAATTAAAAATGTTTGACACCTTGCAAATTTATCATTTTTGCATTTGATAATAATAATTGGAATGTCATGACCTTCACCTTAAATTTCAATTGATTACATATGTTTTTCAATGCAAGAAATATAATGCACCTTTGAGAGTGAAAATTTTAAATACCACTTCTTCAATTTAAAAGCCCAAAACACCATTAAGTTGTTGTAAATAATCATTAGTTGTAAACATTTGGTTCATTGAGAAAACATAATTAGTCTTGAAGGTGTTTAAAGCTTTTGTAAACAAACATGACAAATTTTTAATTAGAATAAAAATAATGAAATTTTTTTTTTTTTCATTCATTCAAATTTATATCTCACAAGTTTTATCAACATTATGTGTCACATCTTGAAAAGGAGCAAATATATATTATATAATTGTCTATTTTTCACAAGTAGAACATATAATTACCATCTAGACATGCTTTTATTTATCCCAAGAATTACACTTATTTAGGATGCATTTTAAAAGGCATTGAAATAACGTTCCATAGTCCATTGTTTTGTACCACAAAAAAAATAATTTAGATGTAGCATTTCCTTTAACATTAAACAATTTCAAAGACCAAACAACATTTGATTAAATGTTTTCATTCAAACAAACTTGTAACATCAAACACATCAAACTACAAATTCACATGTATAATATTTTAAGTTAATTTGTGGATTAACAATGTAAAAGTGTATTTTGCAATGTGGAAAAATGCATGAAAGGAAACACATTTTTCAATATTCAATAATGAATACTTTGAAATGAACTATTATGTTGGTACATGCAACTATCATTGTTTACACACACACATCACAAATGACAAAAACCATTTCCAACCAATGCACACAAAACTACAAAAATCATGAACACAAAAAATTATAAAAACACATAAGAACACAATATTAGAATTTAAAATCACCAAAAGTGAGTTGTGATCCACACCACAAGGATATTTTTAACCCCATTTATGAAATAATAAAACGTGTTCCCCATTAATCAATAATTAAACCAAATTAATTAAGCTAACCTAATTTAACATTAAATTTAACACATTGCAAACTTACCAAGCTTCATAAGCTTGGATAAAAATTGCATGAATTCCATGTTATGATTAATATGAATGATATTTGTACATATTCAATATTCTAAATATTCAAACAGATAAATTTTTTTTTTTGAAAGACATATATGAATGTTCATATTTAAAACACAAAAAATATATAATGTTTTGCAAAATTACATCATGATAATTATACAAATTCAGTTAAAATGTAAATCATACATACTTCAAATCAAGAATTCATAAATACAAAAAAAATCATTTATATATAAATATTTATATTTTTTTGTGCCATTTTTACATTTTGAAGCCCATGGATTTTGCACATACATATTTTTTACGATTTTTCACGGATTTTATCAAAATTGTATGATATTAGAAAGTTGTGTGATTTAATGAAGTAATTAACATACCACACCTAATAAATATCATGTGCTACCATGTCAACAACTATAATTATCATTGTCTACAAACACATCACAAATGGCAAAAACCATCCTAATTCAAATCATTTCCAAACTACCCCTTTATCTAAAGCTAAAGTCCCTTTACGCCAAATATTAACGTAGGGAAATAATCCTTGGTGTAAATCCACCAAAAATGAACACCTTGGTAATTTTAAAATGGATGGAAATCTAGTAGTCCAACTACAAATGTGAGCCTCATCATTAATTATCTAAATGAAATCCCCCCAAATCTTCAACCAAATGTGCATCATGGAAAAAAACTTAGGTTGTTCCCTATTACCTAACTATTGAAGTTCTTAGGTTTATGTTAAGGAGGTTGGATGATTACATGATTTTGGATGAACAAGCATTTAGGATAAGGATTGATTAAGGAACTTTGTTAATTTTCAATTTTTGAATTCTTGTTGGTTTTGAATCTTGATGATGTGACTTGGGACTACCCAAAGAACGAAGATCTAAGGAAGAAGGATCCATTATTAGAAACACAATTTTGGGAAGAGTAAGAAAAGATGTAAGTACTTGTAGTAGAAAACCACAAATTTTGTTTTGGATATACCATAGATTTTAATTGTTGTTTTGGAATTTTTCAACAAAACATGGGACTTGGTTATAATTTTGATTCATGTTTCTGCTAATATAGAGAAGCACCAATTTTTACAATGAATTTTATGTTTATATTTTTGTGTGGATTTTTTATAGTATCAGAATATGATGAAATGAATTGTAATATTGTTTTTGGAGTTTTTTTCAATGTACTTTGAAGTGCAAATTTTAGTTATATGAAATAACCATGAATATGGTGTTTAATGAATGGCAATGTTAAATGTGTTGAAAATTAATGCAAAAATAATGGATGTAAGCATGTGAAGTGCAAATTTGTTGTTACAATAATGTGTGTAATTATACAAGAATTAAATTTCACTTCTACTAATTCATTTCATGCATTAAGGGCAAAACCATTTTTTGATTCATACTTAATTCAAAGGTGGCATCAAACATCCCATATGACAACCTTTTGAATACTTATTACACACCAACATAATTGTTTCCTTGTAGATTGCCCACACAACATATACATTAAAAGTTAGGAAAAACAACAACTAAAAAAGGGTCACTTTGGCCATCCATCTTAGGAAGATGACACAATGCAAAATTCCACATGTGATCCTTCTATATCTAACCATCTCAACCCTTCAACAACAATACACTTAAAAGTAATATTTTTACACACACAAAATAACATGTCCCATAATCACATCCAACATAATTGATGTTTAATGTTGTTTGTTATAAATATACATAATTTCCTAATTCAAATTTGTGAACTCAAGGTTGGTTACCACCTCTATTAATTGATGGTAGTACTTTTAATGTCACTTGATGGTCATATCATCAATGGGTGAAAACCCTGTAGGTATACCACATAGGATGAAAAGGCTTAGTCCTTATTACAATTCTTTTTTACCTTATATTTTGATCCCCATAAAAAATAAAGAATCAAAAGTTGTCAAAATTTTTAGAAAGACTATATTTTAGACTATTACAATTATAGATTCCATCGTAATCATCCATAAATGTGTCTTTACATGGTAAAAAAGACTAGGTAAAAAAGATAAAAAAAAGGTGACATTGTGACAAGATTTTGGTACACCTTAAAAAATTTGCACCTTAATGAATTTTTGTCATATGGCAAAATAATTGAAAGTTTATTTTGGACCAAAATTAAAAGGATCCTAACTATCTATCTAACTAACTGGGCATCTTAATAATTATTTAATTATTAGTGCTAAGTATTTATTTATAATTACCATTCCCTATTTACTAGAGGATGAAGCTATTTGGGACCTTGTTAGTCCTTAAGGATAAGGTGATTGGCATGAACTAACCAATTAACTAAATATTTGTGAAGCAAATTAAGATAAAAGCCTAATACTTTGTAGGAAAGGATCCTAGATGAAATGTTTTTATGGTTTATGAATGACATGGGGATTCTTTCATTTCTTCATTCTTTTATTCTTATTCTTTCATTGTATTCTTGAAATTTGTAAAAGGTTGGAGATATGTTATTGGATGGGAATACAAACATTCATGTATTGTGAGTAGTTTAAAAAGTATCTACATTCCAACCCCTTAAACCTTCAATTTTGGTTCATCATGGGAGTGATTTTACGACCTAAAAATAGAATTGCTTTCCAATGAAACAATCCCATTTTCAATATTTTTTCCATGTTTTATTTTACTTCTATTGGTAACTTTCTTCATGTTAATACCTTAGCTATTGGGTCCATTGAGTGTTACAATATCTTCAAATAATGGCATAACATAATGTATTTTAATGTTGAACAATTGCCAAATTTTTGGTACCCATTGGGATTACACGTTGGAATAAAGTTGTTCAATATTCACATGTTTGAAGGCACATTCAAATCAACCAAATTAATCACTACCATTGCATCATGTTGGGTTTGAAGTTATTAATTTAAGTTCACAACTAAACAATAGAAAATATGGTGAAAGGGGTGCAAGAGAAGTTTGTCAATTAAAGGGTATAAGCATTCTAGGGTGGATCAAAAACGACAATTCAAAGTCCCTTTTGAAAGTCCTTCTCCTTTGTATTTTGATTGTACTTTAAGCCCCATAAATTGGTTCAACCCTCAAATTGATTGAAATGATGTTAAAATTAATATTTTTCCATATCTAAAATTGGGCCACCATTCATTTTCATTAAAGATTGGTATTAAAATAATTTTTAAAAATAATTTTAAAAATGTTGCCATTTATAAAAGTTTTAAATTGAACATGATCTGATGTTTTTTCAAATATGATTTTTTAAACTTGATTTTCTGACCTTAAGTGTTATCAACTTGTAAAGTGTTATATGTCGATGTTTCAAAAACATTGGATAAACACACTGTGAAATAAAAGTCCATATAAAATTCTTTTAGGATTGACATTCATTATTTTGTTGTGATTTTTTCATTGTTGAAATGTTTCATCGGTTACCTTCACATAAATGAGTTTTTTTTTGTGACACCCACTAA
>Ga0209611_10013675_pt1 | contig 11073 bp, 6 predicted proteins | sample S1TSphgellanicum_3_FD_187693 | JGI IMG/M metagenome (GOLD analysis project Ga0209611, IMG submission 187693) | Host-associated microbial communities from peat moss isolated from Minnesota, USA - S1T2_Fc - Sphagnum magellanicum MG (SPAdes) (version 2) | ecosystem: Host-associated > Plants > Peat...
GAAAAAAAAAGGTTGGACAATTATCTAATACCTCCTCCTAAAAATGATTGTTTGATGCACATAGATCCCAAACTTTACATTAAGTGTCCCCCTAGGCACTTAACACCATATTGCACAAAAACATGTTAAATTCACCTTCAATAGTAATAACCAATAATCGATGTTGTGCATGTATATGGTTTTTTGATATACAAGTTGAACAAATGTAAGTGTAAGTCTGAAATCACAAAAAAAAAAAAAAAATAATAATATAGTTTTACATGCCATATGAAACCATATAAAATAATGTATTAATGAACATGAAACACAATGAAATATGGAATATTTCATTTCATTTTATTTTTCTCTCTTTCTTTAAGGTTCAAGATGATGGTTGTGAAAGTGGAGTTAGTTCAACAAAGAAAGAAAGGAAAAGACAAGGAAAGGAGAAAAGGGAAAAAATGACATGCATAAAGAAAGAAAAGAAAGGTAGGTAGGAAAAATTAAAGGGTTAGATATGGAGGAATGATATCTTGTATAACTTCTTTCATTGTGATCTTTTAACCTCCCCCATGTTGCTCCCCTTTATTTATTTGGAGGTTGTTTGAACATGTGATTGGTTGTGATGTTATTATCATATTACAATTCATTGCATTGTTGAAAGTTTCAATAATGATTTGTTTTAGGTGAAGTTCTTATTTCTTATTTGTTTTGTCATGTTACACTCCCCTCTCCTCTCATTATTTTGCAATTCCTTTCATTTTAGTCTTACAAAACATGGCTTAAGGCTCAAGGCAAGTTCCCCCATGTTGTTCCATTTTATTTACAATTTTTGCAAGTTGAAATGATGTTGGTGTGGGTCATCTTGCAACTCCTAGCATTGTTATAATTTTCATCAACAAGTTGTTTCAAGTGAGCTCCCCCCATTATTTTACTTTTGGGTCAAATCAAAATAAAGTATACAAATACATTACCTTTACACTCTACATGTTAAGTTGATAAAAAGTAGCAATGAAACCCAAGATAAAATTATTATACTTTCAATGTTTTCATTTGAATGATAGAAAACAAGATATTTCTTCACTATTGTGCATTAATTTTCAAATATCACAATATGAAAATAAGCTGAAATTTAAAATTTAAAAATACAAGTAGTTTTTGAAAATTTCTTTTTATGATGTAACATTTGTTTCAAGTATGTGTCAAGTACGTTTTAACATGGAAAAATACACTTTTTCTCAATTCCTTGCTTTTATGGACAATGATCTCTCTATATTAGCTTAATACATATTTATTTAATTAATTTATCCACTGAAAATTTATTTATGACAATGTATTGACTCGTTAATTTCAACAATATTTTTTCTAATTTTATTCTTCAAAGTTTTCCAAATATTGTAATCAAAGTATATTAAATTCAATCAAAAGAAAATGATTTCATAATGAAGCTTGAATATAATTTGAATATATATATTTGCATTTAGAAAAAAAATTGTTTCGTTTTAAGACTTGCTATTAATTTGTCAAATTTGTTGGTGTATTTTACCATGCTTTAATCTTTTTGTTGTGATCTTGTCCTTTTGTTTTAGAATACCATAGTTGCCCATGAAAAACGTGATGTTCCATGCCATCATGAAAATATTACATTATGAATTACATTTGCATGACAATATAATTTACATGGCATTATGTATATGTAAATCCCAAAATATACACAACATAAAATGTAAATGTAATAACTTTTATGTAGATCTATGGTGCATTCTCTCTGTTAGGAACATTTGGTTAATTTTTTCATTGTTTCAAGTTGTAAATTAAATGGAGGTTGAAAATTTTGGATTAAATTGCATAGCAATTTTCCTCGTGTATTATGAAAACATTTGAATTTTTTTGCAATGAATTTAATGAACATGGAATACCCAAAAACACATTTAATGTAATGTAACACATGCATTCATTACTTAATGGAGTCTTTGAAGATTTTCAAAAAAAAATTCAATAACATATGTATGGGAATTTATTTATGTACACCTTTATATAATAGTAGAATGTAATATTTTCTAAGACCATAATAATTTAAAAGAAAATTGTGAACAGCATATAAATTATGATTTAAAAAATATTCTTCCCAAACAATCAATCATATTTAGTTAGGCAACTTTGATCAAATTACCTAGTCTTTACAAGGATTTAGTCAAATGAATGTGGTTCATTCCTTTTAGCATAGACACACTTTCTAAATGTAATGATCTACACTTACATAATATTATATAGCATGTAAAATGATTAATTACCTTTACATGTACATGATGAGTTGTAACCTACCTTGAGGAGTCCCCAATAAAGAAAAAATCAACAACATTCAATCTATCAAGCTTATTTTCAAACATTTTCCCAAAACTAGTTTTTAAAAATTCAATTACTGATCAAGAAAATAATGGAGAATCTCACATAAAAATAATTTGCACAAAAATAAAAATAAAAATTGCATAACACCCAAATGAAATAATAAATTTTGACAAAAATTGGAGAAAGAAAAAGATTGCATATTCATTAATTGTTAAAAAGAGTCTCTTTGTAACCAATGTCCCTTGGTGTGAAAATGTTTTATACAAGTTACCAAACACACATACCAAATGGACTACACTTAACTCAAAAGAGGTTAAACCATTTTAAAAACTATTTTATCTCTATTTGAAACCAAAAATCCAATCCAATCCAATCTACTCATCCATATATGGAATTAAAAATCCAATTGTTGGATCCAAAGTTTACACATTCATAATTCTTTGGTGCCATGAAAGGCTTCAAAGGGATCATATTATGTAATTAGTGATTTTGGTTTGCCACCCATGTTAGATTTGGCTCCTTGTTGTGAGAGTTCTATGAAAAAATGAAGAAAAGAACAAGGACATATTAAGGTGCAATTGGGGCTAGTGTGAACCAAAAGTAAAAAGTCCACATGGTTGCAAAAGCCAACCACATGGTTTAGTTGTTGTGAGCCCAATGTGAGCCCCCATGGTAGGTGTTGCCCAAGGTTGCACCTAAGCTTCACTAACCAAAAGAAGACTTCAAGCATTTGTGACACTAATGTGTGCATCTTAATATGACATTCACAATGACCAAACCCAAGGATATGTAAATATGAAAAAATATACCTTATTCATTAACCTAATATATGTTTAAAATACTTGTATTTAAAGTTGATTCTAACGTCCAAGTATAAAAAAACAAGTAAATATGATATGAATGCAAAACTTTGTTAGTTTTATTAATTATATGAGATGCCTCCTGAATTTTTTTCTCTAGGGTAATATTAAGCCATTTTGATTGACCCATCACCAAAAAAAAAAAATTGAAAATTTGGAAGCTCCCCGAAGTATAAGTTCCTATGTGAAGATGTAGTACCTCCCTTAGCCTCCCCTTGGGTGAGAAGGGGAGAACTTTGGGAAAGCTATACGGGATAAAATTGAGGTGGCAATAGAAAACATGGGGGATCAAAATGTATGTGTTTGTGTAGTTGTAGTCAAGAATGAATAAACATTTCAATTCTTGCATTTTGACATTGGATTTGACCTCTAAAAATAGTCTTTGAAATTTTCAAATTGTGAATTTTTAGGGTATAATTAAATAAAGAAATAAATAACATATCCATATTTTACCCCCAAAAGGATATATGATAAAGGTACTTGAGCCCAGATTTTTGTATACCCATATCCTAACCTGATGAAATTTTTTGAATTAATTTACCCTTATGTGATGGGTAAATAAGTAAAAAATACAAATAAAAATGAATACCCAAGGATATATTAAAAAAACAAAATACCCACACAAAATGGTAGCAGCTTCAAAGCTGGAACTCCTGGGTCAGGTCACAAAATGAGTTTTTCAAGTGTAGCCCCTCTACCCACATGTGATTCCCACCACTCTCAGTGCTGTTGTTCTGGGTGTGGGCAGCTACATTTCTGACCTAAACCTTCAATGCATGGACTTATTTGTTAATGACTCAAAACATCACCCAAATCCACATTGGGCTCCTAAGCATTTAGGGTTATTATAAACCTAACCCTCCCCTACTCCCTTTCCCCCTTCTCAACAAGGGGTGTGTCACACTGTGGCCTTGCCATTTACATTAAAATGTATCTTAAGGCGAAAGAAGAATTATGAAAACTCAAATATTTCAGCTTGCAAAAAAATATAATCTTAAAAAAATCCTCCAAAAGAAACCAAAATCCTTCAAGATATTATTATAACTCTAGAACTAATCTCAAGTTTCAACACAAGCCAAAATATCCTCATATAAAAATAGACCTATTACCTAGGGGCTTAAATCCCTTAAGCTACCATACTCTATAATGAATCTAAACACAATATCCTTGCCAATAAAAGGAAACTACAAGAGGCAAACAATTGCAATTTTCTTAAGGTCCCAAATAAATAATTTGGCTTGTGGGTGTTGAAAAAAGCAAGTGCAAATGCTGACATATAGATATCTACAAGGACTTGCTTGAGTCACCAACTCCATCAACATGCAAAGAACAAGCATCCCATATAGTAGTATATATATAGCTCTTTCTCTCTCTTTCTCTTTTGTTAGAGGTTAAAAATACAAATATCTTCAACTCTTTGTGTGACTCCAGTGTAGTGACCTTTGTCATCACATTGCGACAAAAAGTGTATTATGATTGGATTACTACAAAAATATAGTATCCTCTTTTTAAAGCATGTCAGTTCAGTTGACTCTTTGTTATGAAATCCAATCATGACTCAACTACAAATGGAGCTTTTTAAATAAATGCCTACTGATCCTCCTTCTCCAAGCTTCAAACTTCATTGGAAGAGCTCTTCACTAGTTTAGATAAAATCCTTCTTTTTAAAAAACAAAAGATTAGGGTTTGAGGGACAGCTCTAAAATTTGACTCAAACCCAATGCAAATCCATTATAACAACTAATAACCACACACATAATCTTCCAAGAGTTCTTCACTAGTTAACAAGGAAATCATATTTCCCCAATTGGGTTTAAGAGAAAAATGTGAAATTGGACTCAAACCCTTTGCAAAATCCACTACAGAACTTTACCACACCATACCCTGACAACATAATTTTTTTTTAACTTCCTAAATTCTCACAATCAAATCAAAGCAAGTATTGGTTGGTAGGTAGTAGTATTATGTGATGATCATAGTTGATCATACCCAACAATGGTCATTACAACTCTTTAGAAAAAAAGGCACTTAGTTGGAGAGTGTTGTTTATGTCTCAAGTTTGGTACCCAACTTGTTCTAAAATCTTGGGATCCATACATACATATATACATACACACATACATACTCTTTAATTATTTCCTTCCTTTTTTGGATCCCTAGTTTTTTTCTTCTCCTTCTTTTGTGGTCTCCCTTTTTATTTGGGACCCATAGGTGCAAACTTAATATCTTTGGACTAACCAAGTTGGGTAGGCACCTAACCAAGTTGGGTTGTGATTGGTTTTAGGGGAGGGAGGAAGGGAGGAAGGGGGGGAGGATCAATACATCAATACGCCATATGAAATGATTGTGAAAACCATGTCATGACAAACAAAAGGGCAAGAATTGTTGTGATGACAAGGATTGCATGTGGCTAATCAGAGTAGGTTTTGGCAGACACCCAATTGTTGATTGAATGCTTTTTTATGTGGCAAAAACTCAAGTGGGGTCAAGCTGACCACCGTTGGTTGGATAAGTAAGCAAGTACCAGAATAGGCAAAAAAAAAAAAAAAAGGTTCACAAGTGGGGCCATCCAATGAAGCCAAAAAAAAAAGAGGTAGAATATCACTTACTCCTTTTGTTTTATTTCCAAACCTTACAAGGGGTGATGAGGAGCATCATTAAGTCACACTTACTAGTTGGCAAACTTTTGCATCTTGGTTTTTGGATTGAAGCTAAAGGAAGCAAATAGCCTTTCTTAAACCCTATACAAACCCCCTTCTTAAACCCTATAAAGGTTAATGACTTGAAGGAGCCCCATTTAGTCACACTTAGTTGGCAAACTTTTTGCATCTCCTCTTTTGGAATGAAGCCAAATAAAGGACCTTAGCTTTTCTTGAAGCTTGCAAGGGTGAGGAGGAGCCATTCATGGCATTCATTCATTCGTTCACTACAACTTAGTTGGCAAACTCTACATCTCACTTTTGGAGTAAACCCAAAGGAGAGGTATTGGCCCTTCTTAAAGTCTTTCTACAAGGGTGAAGAGGAGGAACCATTTTGTTGGCAAACTTTGCATCTCCCATTTGGAATGAAACCAAAGGAGGTAATGTCACCTTCCTTCAACCTCAAGAGGTTGAGGAATTTGAGTATTTGGCAAAAACATTTACATGACATTGTGGAAGCATATATTAAAAACATACACAACTTGGAATGATAGTCCAAATGTAAACATAATTTTACACGGTATGTAAATTTTCTACCTACATTTCCATGTCCAACATTGGTATATTGTAACCTAAGGTTAGTTTCCACATTGACAAAAAGAATAATTATTTTTTTTCAAAAAATGATTTTTTTTTTTGTAGTTTTGAAATTATTATTATTTCCATCATCTACTATAATATTGTGATATGAGTAGTGAAACTAATCACATTGTAGCCTATGATAATTATGACAATTTTCAACATGTCAACCTCATATTTTCACAAAATTTCATTTCACTATTTTGAGGATTATTTAATGATGAAACTGACCCTAGGATAAGGAAAAGCTTCAAAAAAGTTTTGAAACTAAGTATGGGTAAGAGTAGTATAAAGGCTATGCAAAATTATCAATCCAAGGGTAAATGATGAACATTTACCTTGATTGCAAGGTAAAAGTAAACATTTCACCATTTATCCTATACATACCATACCATGTGGGTATATATGGTAAAAATAATACTTACACAAGTATGTCACATTTCAAAGTAAGGAAAGGCACTTGCTTGTGCAATTGGCATTGCAAACATGAACATGTAAAATATCAAACATTGTATCAAAAACTAGCAAAAATATAATAAAATCAAACAAATAGTTTTGAAAGGATGTTCAAAGCATATTTATACTGCGAAACGATAATAAAATCTAAAGTTGTTCCAAAAGCATATGATACTTATGTTTTTCAAGGTGCTAAACATAATGAATAAAAATATAATGCCAACAAAAATTTAAAATTTCCATAGTCATTCGCTACAATTAAAATAAATTCATCATAACCATAACACTTTCCAAAATATGGAAATTTCTCACAATCACAATGCATGCAGCCTAAATATGATATAATGATTTTGGCATATACCCTCTATTTATCACGTTGAAACAATTACCCTTCTCCAAGTAAGGATAAACTTTAATTATGTACGAGCTGAGTAAAAAACTAAATTGGATAAGTCTGAAATATTTTACCAAACCGAATAACGACAAAACATTTATCTACCTGGTAGGTATGTACATGTTGTATTACATACCCACAAGTATATCATCAGGGTATTAGACAAAAAGCTGAATAACTAGAACTACTTAGGAGGAGTTCAAGCTTCCCTCACAAAGGAATATGATGATGTTCCTCCATGTGCAAAAAAGCCTGCCTTCCCTGACATCTTTTCTCCCATGCAGAGTTTTTCTTCTAATAAGAAGAAGCTTTTGATGTTGCCCCCTTTTGGAATACAAAGAACCATACGGGCCTTGTAATGGGGAATTTCAACTTTCAATCACTATTAGTCTTGAAGCTCTTGCAACAAAAAAAATTTCAAGTTGTAGTTGTGTTTTGCAATGTGCATAGTGAATAGTAGCCTAGCAAGTTCAAAGGTTTTGATGTTGAATATTTAATAATTCTTCTCGAAATATTTTTGGGCATATTTGTCAAGAAATTGTTAAGGTGTGCTTTTTTTTTTCACTTAACAATAAGTATACCCTTTAATAATTTCTCAAAATTCCTGAATTTTTTTTCCTCATAATTTATTTAGTGCCCAACTTGCTAGGTTTAATGACACTAAGTAGTGTTTAACTTCAACTTGAACTCAAGTTTGAAGCATTGAACTCTTTTTGTTCCCACATCTCTACACTCTTGTTTTCTTGGTGTGCCATGCCTTATTTATATGATAACTTATTTGTTCATGATGTGTGCATGGGAGCCTTGGCCTTGTTTATATAATAATTTATTTGTTGACGATGTGTGCATGGGAGAGAGGATTGATAGCAATGACATTGGTTTCATTCGATCTCATGTTTTTTGAGGAATGTTCACAAGTCATTTTAATTCTTGATCGCTTAAACTTTTGAACTTGAAATAATAATGGGTACGATCATTTGTTTGTTTGTTGTTCCAACAATGTATTTGATGAGTGGCTTGTTTGAAACATGAGCTCATGGATATTTGAATGTTGCATGCAATGAATGCTAAGATTGTGTTCATAAGCATGCACACACACACATTCATGGCCCATTCCCATTGCTATGTACGTATGTGGTTAGATTTTTCATACATTTGGCAGTGAAATTCTTCCAAGGAAGGTGCTTTTTTTTTCCCCCCCCCCTTTTCCCCTTCCTACCATGCACCATAGGTGACATGTCTATCTCCTTTTGATTGTTTGAGTTGGAAACAATTGCTTGCATGCTAGAAGTGCATGTCAAGCAAATGAGAAATGCTTGAACATTCAATCAACTAATACGAAGAACAATGGTGTATGGTTTATTTCAATATTTTATTTAAATCAAATTCATATCATTTTGTTTAATTGCCATGTCCTAGGCAAATCTAACCTATAGTCAAGCTTTTTCTTCCTCTACACAAAGTTATATTGGAAAGTATTTTTTATAACAACTTGATAGTGGAGATTAATAATTTCTGTTGCCCATTACCCATGTACAATATTTTGGTGCAAAATATTATTGTTACTATTTTATTTTATTTTGATGGGGGTTGTCTCATTATGGTATATTCATGGCACAATGGTCATGTGGAAATCAATGAAATGGAAAATTAGGCGACTTTTTTTTGGGTTTTGGGGGTGTGTGCGTGCGTGGGGGGAACCTTAAACCTTCTCATTATTTGGAGTTACCAAGACTAGAGGTGGGTAGTCCAATACCGTTCAATACTTCATCCATCCACTTGGTATGGGTTCCTCAACACATAATACAAACACAAAACCCCCTCCCCCTCCCTCCCCACTCATCCAACCCCTTAAAAGAAAGGGGGAATAAAAAGAAGTCATCCAAGTGTGGAACCCCAGCTGCTGCTTCAAAAAACAAGGAAAAAATGGGACCCCCCCACCCCTCCCCCTTCCGCCTGGATTTGTGGTGTCCAAAAGAATCCATGTATAGTTGACCCCAGATTTGCACAAATTTGAGGGAATAAACCAGTGAGGAGCAAGCACGTGGAAACAACGTAGGATTTTTTCTTGTCAAAAGTGCTCCCTAGGTGGTATGGCAAATTCTTTTTCTTTTTTTTTCTTGTTTGGGGCCCCGGGGGGGGTGTTGTCATGGGACTGTGGACCCCAGAAACGACAAGCAATTTCTTTCTGTCCTTGAAAAGAGTTTTTTTTCCTCTTTTCTTTTCTTTTCTTTTCCTACTGCGAATTGCGCCATGAACAGTGGGTTCTGCCATGTAAGCCCTCAGTAGGTGGGTGAGCCTAGTAGAAGGTCACACCTGGCAGAATCCACCGTTCATGCCCCATTCAAAAGTTACGGAATGGTGGATGATGAATAATCAGCAATGCTACACGTGCATAATCGGTAGCAACTCCTGATTCCGCCTCGTAGTTCCGCCTCGTAGAGGACTCTGAATAAGCCCCCCCTTGCTTTCTAAATATTAGAAGAGAATGGGCCAGCTAGGGCCAATTCCTAGGAGCTGGAATTGGCCCTCGATGGCCCGCTCTTTAACATTAAAAGGCAGGAATTCCAGAAAATTAATCATGCCTTTATGCTGAATCTGCCTTAGCTGATTCAGCCTCTCTACGCAGGACGACTGCTAAGGCAGATTGGGCACAATTTTAATATATCAAAATGCTTTTGGAGTTGAATGTGATCCAATAAGGAAATTTTCAAATCTAAATTATACTTAATTAAGATATGTATTAGGAACTTTGAAACATGGAAATAGTGGTCTAAGAAAAAATAAAATTGACACAAGGAGCAATGACTTTTTTTTTCCGACAAATTTTGTCCCTTTTTTTTGACAAAAAAAATTGGGAAATTTTTGGATTTTGTTTTCTAGTGTAAATTTTACTAATTTTACTTAAAAAAAAAATCCCCCAATTTTTTTTCATTTAAAAAATCCCCAACAGGGAGTGTTTTTCCTTTTCTAAATTTTTATTTATTAACAAGAACCATTTTTTTGAAGAAAAAGTGAAGGGGAAAAAAAAGAAAAAAAAATTCAATTTTGAACCGGACTAGCCCAAAAAATTTTATCTTTTAAGTTTTAACAACTTTTACCAGTAATGACTATGGAAAGTTGGGCTGTGTACACACAGGGGGTGCCCTGTTGAGGCCGGATAAAAAGGTGGCGAAATTGGGAGTTGTGACCGATTCCGGTTGCAACTCCCGATTCCGCCTCCGAATTCGGTCATTCCATCAGGTGGTAACAAGTTCGCTCTACCGTGAGGGTTTCTCCCAAGAAGAGGTAACCAATGTTCTCCACCACCATTGTTCCAGATCACTTGTGCAACGGGCCAACCAAAACTGGAACAAGCAGATAGCTGCCTGTTCCACCTAGGAAAATAGTTGACAAACTACCAGACTTTGTAGCCCAGTTCGGTGTTCTAGTCAGGCACATTTTCAGGGCTCGTCCCACCATGTGGGCCAGTGGGTCATCTGCTGGACCCACTTTCGGTGCGCTCATTTCACATGTTCTGTGAATCAACAGCTGAGAACAGGCTTGAGATGAGAATCAACGGTAGGGAAAACTAGCTATGCTCTGCAGGGAACAGGCCGTAGTTAGAACTGGGTACCACCTCAAGGAATGGCAGTTGACCGTACTAGGGATCTCTACCTAGGTAGTAGAGTGGGTCCTCGGACGAAATTTTTTGTAGTATATTCGAAGGTGCCACTATTATAGAGTGTAAAAGCCTCTTGGGGGGGAGAGGGGGGGG
>Ga0209611_10013676_pt1 | contig 11071 bp, 5 predicted proteins | sample S1TSphgellanicum_3_FD_187693 | JGI IMG/M metagenome (GOLD analysis project Ga0209611, IMG submission 187693) | Host-associated microbial communities from peat moss isolated from Minnesota, USA - S1T2_Fc - Sphagnum magellanicum MG (SPAdes) (version 2) | ecosystem: Host-associated > Plants > Peat...
TGCGCAAAGGGTCGTCTACGCAACCCATTCTCACTCACGTAAGAATGCGGGCTTGCGCTTTGCACAAAGATATTGCAAAATAGCAAGGAATGGCAATAGGAAATTACATATGCGTATCGGTTATGCTCGCGTCTCTACCCAAGAACAGGACACTCAAGCTCAGATCTTAGCTCTCAAAGAAGCGGGATGTGACAAAATCTTTCAAGAGAAGGCTTCAGGCGGTCGCTGGGACCGGCCAGAACTTCACCGTTTATTGGACCAGCTCCGTAAGGGAGATATCGTTGTCGTTTGGAAGCTAGATCGGTTAACGCGATCTCTAAAGGATCTGCTCTTAACGCTAGAGAAGATCGAAGAAGCTCAGGCTGATTTCCAGAGCTTAACAGAGGCTATTGATACAACCACACCTGGGGGGCGACTCATGATGCAGATCGTGGGTTCATTTGCAGAGTTTGAAAGAGCTATGTTACGTGAGCGGACAAGAAATGGTCTTGATGCAGCCAGGAAAGAAGGCCGCATAGGTGGTCGCCGTCCTAAGCTTACCTCACATCAACAGCAGGAAGCAATGTCTCTCGTAACGTCAGGGCGGAAAACAGCATCTGATGTTGCGAGGTTATTCGGTGTGCACCCTTCAACTGTTTCAAGGCTTGTCTCAGCATCAATGCTAGCTCCAAACTAGCCGAGGATATTTTTTCTTGGCGTCAAAAATTGTGTTGACAGATGGCACAGAATTTGCTATTTTTATACATGCTATAATGGTTTTATTATGCGCTAAAAATATTCAAACACTGCTAAGTGTAAGTCCGTTCAGTCTACTTACTGTACATAGGCTTTAATTTTTACGAGGCTGATTTTTCTTTTTCTGCCTTTTCTATCTCTTCCTCTATGACATCAAAATCGTAATCAGTTACTAATAACTCACAACTTTGTGGGTGTAAGTATATGCCTAAGTTTCGTGTAACATTACCTTTTCCACTTGGATATAAATGAGAGAAGTCAGTTTTTTCTTCTCCTAGTGCTGAGCGTATTAACTCGATACCTAACCTTAGTCGCGCGTCTTTTGATAATCTAATTTCTACACGATAATGAGGATTATTAACCCAATGACTTTCTAAAATCTTTTCATTAGAGGGTATTTGAATGCTTATTTGAGCTACATTTTTGCCTTCATTCTCGTAACTTTCACCTCGGGGAATCTTTTTTAAGTTAACAATAAAATTTTTTTTCAATTTATTCCTCTTAAATATAATCTGTATTATCTTAATATTTTAGTTACATTACCTAATTCATCAATAATAATGTGTATATTTGTAGAAATATCATAACGTTCTATTCTTCCTTTGATTGGTGTATGAATTTCAACGTTGTAGTGATTAATATTACCAACATACCCTTTAATGCGATGAGCCTTATCTCCAAAGTCTTTCCTAAATACAACCTTGCTACCATTTTCTAAAACCGTTTCAAGTCTATCCTCGACCCATTGAGCTTTTGAGAGCGCTTCTTGTAGAGCGGATGTAGATTGTTTGATGGTGCTACTGGATACCTTTGCTTCTGCTTCTGCGGCTTTTTGTCCCCCTCTGCCAATCATTTTTCCAAGCTTAGCGAGAAGTGCGGCTGTGCCCGTCTTTACTGCGCTAACTCCTTGTGCAACATAGGGACTTGCCTTTGCGAGACCTCGTGCAATCTGAGGCCAAACGATTTCTCTATACTGTGGCTGGCTTTGCATATATTCTTGGGTTTCGATAAGTCTAAACCGCACATTAGTCCAAGCTTTTCCTTCATCAAGTCCCAAGGAACGTTGATAATCGTACTCTTTCTTCATATGACGTGCTAAAGCATTACCCCCCCGGCGAATTTCACCAGGACTTAGCCCTTGCTCCTGCTCATCACTAAGACTTGCAACATAGGCTTGTGTCCATTGTTGGAGCTCTCTCTCTGAGAGAATAGAGGGTCTTTCCTCAGATTTACCTTCTCGTTTGCCTTCCTGAGACAATGGCTGAGCTATTGGCGGTGCATCAAGCAGATCTCGAACATGACTTAGTGTTTCTAGGTCTTGCTCTACTTCGGGGTTATTAACAATCTCTTTGGCTTCTTGCTCGGAGAATCCATCTTGTTCTAGTGCTTCACGGGCTTCAGCCTTGATAGTGGTGAGTGCTATAAATGCAGAGCTGACATTGTCTACCAACTGCTGACCTTCATTCATGAGTTGTCCAACAGCTAAACCTGTGGTCACCCCCTCTAGAACTCTACCCATAAGATTGGAAGATTGCGACTCTGAACGCCTATAAAAGCTCTCCGATTGTTCATGACCTGAGGCTAGATCAAGCTCTGCCTCAACACTCTTCTCTTCCCTGATTTCCCTTACAGAATCCCCGAGGCTTGGTGTAATACTTGATGCTGCTTTGAGAAAGCTAAAGGTATTCCCTGTAACAGCTGCACCACTTCCCAGGAGTGTGGGTAGCGCTGCAAGTCCAAAACTCGCGGGTAACCAGGGTAATAAGCCGTCAAGACTCACCGATAGACCTTGGTGTGATTGCTCGACCTTTTCTTCATGGATATCCATAGCTGAGCGAAGTGTCTTCTTTCCCCCAACGACTAAGTGAGACTCTCGACCCTCAACCTTGATCCCGAAGAACTCAGCATCTCCTTCGATCACCAAGTCACCGCTGACAATGTTGAGACGTGAGCGGAGATGTTTAATATCAGACTCTAGCCGCTTGTAATCACTCTCACTCCAACTAAAGGATAGGTTTACAGGACTCACACTGTGGTGACTTGAGTGTGATTCAGCCTCAAGCTTGTGCTCAACCCTCAAAGGTTCACTGGTTAGTGACCCCAGTGCTCCTGACAGTGTGCCGATATCGACATATCCCTTAATATGAAACGTAGGCTTTCCTTCAAACTTGACCACTCCCCAGTGAATCGCTGAGGGCACGTCTTGTGATTGAGACACATGAGACTTCTGCTCTTGATGACTCCAACTAATCGTAGGGCTTAGCTTCTGCACTGCAAACATTAGAGGATCAAGCTTGTTTTCCTGCCATAACCTTATTGCCCCAAAGACCTGGTTTGCAGTTTGTACGATGGATGAAACGCTCTTAACCTGCCCCCCAAAACCATCTCGGCTACTGGGCATTTGAGGTAATAACGTGGGTCTCATCGAATGCTTCATCCCTCGAGAAGATGAGCTGCTTTCTAACTGACGCGTTGCCGGAGTTGAGCGCATGATAATGGAACTCTTACTCACATGGGCAACACCTTCCTTAAGCTCAGAGGAGTCAATGATGAGTTGACCCCCTGGCGCTTGCGGGTCTCCATGATGCGCTTCTTGTGCAACGACTAAACTACCCATAGGCTGAGAAACTCTCTCCGTAACCTGTGCTTGACCCCTCTGCTTTTGATGCCCTATCCCTGCAAAACCACGAGCGCTATGGTAATGCGACTCATGCGCTTCTCTTTTGCTCTCCGCAACTACAGGAGTCAGCTTAAACACCTGAGTACGGTCATTAAGCACCCCAAGGGATGCTTGCACACCGACCAGGTCAAGGACTTGGGCAACCACAGTCAAGACACCTGCGTTAATTTGTGAGCGAGCTGCTGGAAGGCTCTCAGAGGAACTTTCCGAGCGCTTATCTACATAGACACGCTCACGTAAACGTGAGCCACTTCTCGATACTGATTCTCTTGCATAGGTGAATGTTTCATGGGGGGTTTCAACCGTAACCTCTTTGCCCTCAAGGGTGATGGTCATCTCTGTAGCAATATTAACCCCTGTAAGCCTCAAAGCAGCTGGGGTTGTGATGCGCATATCACCCCCTGCACGAACGCTCGACTGACGTGCCTGTTGTCCTGTCCTAAACTCTTCTTGTGCGTGATAGTCCCAGCCACCATCATAGCTACCAAGATCACGAACACCTGTACTTTGACTTCTTGTTGCTTTCTCTTCGTCGATAACGCCGGTAATCTCTATCCCACCTTCACGACTCGTGATCAATAAGTCTTTCTCAGAGACAACCTCAACACCTCTAAGACCTATACCCGCTTGTGCTTCTATCTCAACAATGCCGCCGGTAATCAGGTTATGATCCCTATGAACTGTGAGCTCAGTTACCCAGCCATCTTTATCGATAATGACCTTGTTTTCAGAAGTTGTGGTTGCATCAATACGACCCCCACTGCGTAATTTTAATTTCTTGGCCCCACACATCCTAAAATCAGTGAGCATGATGTTTTGTTCAGCCTCAATATCAAGTTCATCGGCTGCAATATTGAAAACCCTGCCATCTTGACTCCCTGGTAAAGTCATGAACAAGGCGAGTAAAGCGTCCCCTTTGTCTTGCGCATGTAGGAGTGGCTCTTGCGCTATTGCACGGAAATGCTCTTCAACACTAAGGCCTCTTGGTACCTGTGTTATTAGAGTTCTTGCCTGAGTTGCTGCACGCTCTATCAACCCTCGGCCATCAAGGGTTGGATCAGGAACACGCGCCCCATGGCCTCTTAAAGCCGCTGTAACGGCTTGTTGTGCTTGTTCATAAGTTAAGTTAAAGCCTTGGTCAGCAATACGTTGATCACCTGTAGTGGGATTGGTAACAAGAACACCGTGGGGCCATTGCCTGAAGAAGTTATTAACCTGATCAAGAACAGAGACATAGGCCCCTCTTTCGTCCCTCGTGTAAAACCCTTGTGCCTGTCTTACAAACTCCCTTGCAAACTCTGCGCCCAGATCAGAGGTAGCGCTTTGGGTCATCGCTCCTCGTGCACCACTTCCCCCTTGTCCATAGAACAGGAGAGCTGCAATAACCACATGGCTTCCTCTTACATACCCACCATTGATAGCAACAGTACCGGCTTGTATGGCAACCTTATGGTTAGCCTCGATTTGAGGTGCTTCAAGACCACCATTACTGTGAACCGAGAACCCTGATACTCCAGAACGGGTAAGGGCTGTACCATTGACTAAAATGTTCCTAGCTGCATAAATATGGCTGCTAGCACACTCACCACTGCCTATCCGGATGTTAACGCTATCTTGTGACTCAATCTTTGACCCAGGAGAGGCAAGCCACCGATTCGGTGTAGCTGGATCGCTATGAATCCAACAACTCGGCATTCCCTGCTGTAGCAGATCATTCCTAGCACGTGGCATGTCATGTTCGGGGACATCGATTTCCATAACTTGGCCAAAGGAGTCTCTGGCCATGAGATGCTTACGCCCTGGGGTAGAACTTGACTGAACTGCTCCTGCATGATGGTTAAATCGTTTAGCTTCAAGGTTTATAGAGCCAATGGCCTCAATCCGTGAAGTGATGGTATGAATTGTTTCTGCGGCATTTAGAGAAATGCCTTTATGGGATTTGAGTAGGCCATGAGTAACGTTGATATTACCTCTTAGGCTTTGTAAGGTAAGCTTATCTTTAGAGACAGCATAAGCACCAGTTCCCACATGAATACTGCCGGTTTCAGAGATAAGGGTCAGCGTGCCAGGAGAGATGACACGCTGATAGTAACTATGACGGGATTTTTCTTCGAGAGCATCTGTCGCTGAAATTTTCCCTGTGTTGTTGAGATCCCCACTGCTGGTAATCTGAGTCGCACCTCGACACTCGAGTATACCGCTGTTGTTGAAAGTGCGAGCCCGTATGGTCGTGGGACCCAGTCCGAGGTGATGGCGATTGACAAAGCTATCAACATTGATTCTCAAGGGTTTATGGTATTCAAGGTTACCCGTTGATTGAAACAACCCACCACGAAGCTCTAGGGGTTGACTGTCTTCATACTCTTGGGAGAGAAGATGCCCTCGAAGATAGGTCTCAACGTTATATTGAGGTCCAAAATGGACTGTCGCTTTGTGTTGAGTGCGGATAATCGGTATCTCATCAGAGGAACAGATAACTTTAGCGGTAGGATCCCACCAATCATGTTCTATTTTATCTTCCGCACCATTAAGTAACAGATCTATAGGTCCTTGTGCTTCAATGACTTTAGGCGCACCAGAACCAATCCTTAAAAGTGCTGAATACCCTAAGCGAATCGTTGCAGGTAATTGTGTTTTCTGTTCCCAATCATACTTATCACTAAACTCATCAACAGTGAGATCACCGTCTATAACCATGGTATCTGTAGATCTGTGCACAAGTTTTTCAAGGTAGCTGTTGTTTGCCCAACACGCCCTAAACTTCCCATAGTTGTAGACGGACCGTCGATCAGGAACCCTAAAATCACCGACATCAAAGGTGCCTTTTGCCTCAACTGTTACGGAATATCCGTTATAGGTCGTGCCCCGCAACCCATGAAACCAATCCTTGCTTTCATCCTTTTGCTTAACTGTTCCCTTAACTGTTAAACTCAAAGCGTCAATATCGAGTTTACCGACATCATATGTTCCAGCCATTGTCAAAGAGGTAAGATAGTCTGTGATCCTAAGCTCTAACGCATCGACCTTCATCTGCAATGCGGTATCTCTAAACTGCTTGGTTTTAAAAGAAGCTTTACCTTTACTCTCAACTTTTCCAGAAAGTGTTACACCTTGACTGGTTAATTTGAGACTACCCACACTGAGTTTACCAGTAGAGATAAACTCATCAACATGCCCTGTTAAGCTTCCTTGTGTGTGATAACCCCCTGTGTTCCTAAAGCTTTTGGCTTCAAGAACACGAGAGGTATCCAAAAAAGTCCCGCTATTGTCCCATTCCCTAAAACGGACCCCTGTTCTTTGATGAGGAGCACGTTCTGGGATGTAATCAGTTTGTAGTTTGAGGATACCGCGATTCTCTACGGTAAAGTGTCTATAGCCAGTGCTTTGATTCTGAACAGCCTTGGACTCTCGCCAGACTTCTTGGCCAATCTTTTGCTTTTGCTCCATAAGACCAAGGTTAAGGATGTGAGATCCTCTCAGGGTGTAGTGCGTCCACAGAAAGGTGCCGTAGTTGATAAATTGTCGCCTAACTGCGATATCACAATATTGCATACCCATAAGACCGCGATTGGTGATATTCTCCCCTGTCCATGAGAATAGGTGCCCTACATAAAACCTCTTTCCTCTTTCATTGGTTAAAGAACTTGTTCCCTCAACTCTAAAATCTCTATCAACACAGATTTCTCCGTTATTGACGATCTCCTGAATGGAACCATAAACATCCTCAGCAACCAGGAGTTTTCCGGAAACAGTTAATTTTGGTGTATAAATTGTTGCTGAGGTTGTAACACCCCAGCTACCTTTAAGCTCGACTGCACTTGTGGATTGGAGTTTAAGCTCTTGAGCTTTAAGCGTAAGTCTATCGTCAGTTTGAATCCTTGTTCCTTGAAGAGAGAATTGTTGTTCTGTAACGACTTTGCCCCCTAAGGAGAGTGACTCTCCCCTTAACTGAACACGCCCCGTACTCTCAAACTGCTTAGTTGTTACGAACTCAAGATGGGCAATTATATCGGAATTTACGATATAAATCTGGCCACTGTTTTGGAAGCTTTTGCCTTCCCATTGAGAGCGACCTTGAATACGGATGAGTTTTTCATTGAGGAACTTGGTGCCAGCAAGCCTTAAATCCCTGGTAACAGTCAACTCACCTTTATTGACAAGATCATTAATTCTGCCGGTGAGAGAACCCTGGGACTCGAATTTACCCTCATTAATCAGGCTCTGGGCGTCAGTGAAGGATGTATCCCCCGTAACAGTAATATCGCCTGTCAATTCATTGTGAAGGTGACGTGCACCATTCACCCATCTCCCCAGCTTCATGCTGCCAAGATTCTTGAAGCTCCCGAGAGTCGCTTCTGCGTGCCCTAAAAACTCCATGGCCTTTGCTTCCAACACAGCATCTTCATGGTTGATAAACACACGAACATTAGAGCCCACAAGAATCTGTTCATGAGGTGTTGTGTGGACAGCAAAGTTCTCGTAACCAGAGCTGTTTAAGGACAAGAGAGGTGTTTGTAAGCGAGACTCTTTGCCCTCTCGAAAAGTCCCCTTGCCTAAAACCTCAAGACGAGATGTGCTAACAATAGTGCCGTTATGAATAAACTCTTTGCCTTCGCTCAAGAGCTCTAGTTTCAGGCGTCTTGCGGTGATGTTTCCTGCATTTGTTCCCTGCTGCACACGGATATGACCCTTACCCTTTATCTGACCCTGATGTTGGTTTTGCAGGTTACCAATCTCCAAGCGTTTGAACTCAGCTTCAACAAGACCAGTGTTGTCGAGTTCTTTGATCTTGCCCTCTAAGGTATGGGCTTTAATGGTGCCACTATTGAGAGCTTTGCCTTCAATCTCCAGATACAAGGTATCAGCTGCTGCGAGTACGCCAGCGTTGTTAAAACCTTGAGAGCAGATTAATCTCTGAGTTGTTAAAGCAAACCCTGATGCTTGCGAGAAATACTTGGCTGTTAAGTTCTTGATAACGGTATTAGCGCCTCGGTTCTCAACATGAGTATGGGGAGCCATAAGCGTATCAAGTTGCAACCCTTGTTCGATAACAATCTTACCAGCTTTACCTTCGCCTCGATCGCTTTTACTGATCTTATCAATCTTAAGCGTACTACCACCAGGCGCACCTTGTTTTCCTTCGATATGAAGGTCATTGGCTGGGGTATAAGTGAACACCAGTCCATAGGCAGACCACTCGAAGGCCTCTCCAATCTTACGAAGACCTGTATAAACATCCTTAAGTCTTTCAATACTCTCATCAATGTTAGAGAGGTCGATGGCATAACCCTGCCCTACCTTAGGAGCTTCAGATTTACGTTCTTTCTCTTCGGTAACATCGGGCTCTTGGTGTATTTGCGGTAGGTAAATGAGCCTGCGCTCAACAGGTCGATCTAAATGCGAAGATAAAGCTAAGGGTTGAGGCTGAACCTCAGCAGATGCGGCCCAAGCGAAGCAAGGAAGAATGCTTTGTAGCAGCAAAGAGTAAATAGCAAGACGTGCTCCTAACCCAAAAGCCATAGAGCCCCAAACACTTCTGGGTCTGGATAGCTCGGACTCAAGAGATTCTATAACTTCAGAGGACTCACCGCTTTCTCTGTGGTGAGAGGTGCTCTTAAAAAACTTAACCCCCCGACGCTTCTTCAGCTTCGAGGGGTTAAAGTTTGAGGGGTTTGAGGTTTGCAATTCGCTGCTCTGTAGCCCGTTGCAGGCTTCATGAGCTTCATCTTGAGATAGATTGCGCATTGCACACCCCTCTTTCTTGGCATATAGGAGCAAGCCCTACGCCTGCTATGCACAAAAATCAATCCTAAATATTGGACTAATTTTAAAACGTGCTTTTAAATCAAGGCCTGATTTAACTTTAGTCGTTTTCAAACCTAAAAAATATGTTCAGCAAGTTGCTTCAGAAAACCGTTGCATAATCATATTGCAAAATCTTTTGCAAAACTCAAGTTTCGATTGCCTGTTTTTTGATCTTGAGGAGCAATGGTTGTGATGGCATAAGTTTGCCAATTTTATTCCAGGAGTTGTCCACATTTTTTGTGGAAAAGTTCAAAGTCACTGGAATCGAACTAGCATCAAGAACTCGGGAATCATCCTAAGTGCAAAACTGCTTTTTTGCTCATTGAGGAATTTTTAGTGGTCAGATTTTTCACTCAGCTGGAAAACTGAAAGGTTTAAGTATTCACGAATTATGCCGCCGGTTAGGCTCTCAAAAGCATCATGATGCGTAAGTGCGTCATTGCCGAATTTTGGATTTCTTGATGCTAAGTTCACTCAAGACACCCTCACCATTTCCACGAGAAATGGGGCAAGTTTTTGATCTTCTCCCCAGGTGAACCAGGATAAGCAGATCTTCTATCGGGGTAGTAATCGCAACGAGTTTTATCCCGAATTTGTTCAAACTTTCTGTGGCAGTGAAGAGGCCCACCGAGGCCAAATTTATAATCAAATCATCCGAAGTCCCTAAGGGCGCAATTATGCGGTCCAAAAATCTTGGACCGCCTGGCCTACGGCGTGCCCATAAAATCAAGTTTTTCGTGTTGGGACAAATGCAAAAAACCGAGTGTTCAAAAATTACTCGATGAGCAAAAAATGGGAATCGGCAAAAATGATTTCTGAGGGAATTTTTAGCAAAAAAGCTTTTGAGGCTGAAAGCGTTGATTTATCAAACGAAGAAGCGCGTTGCTTGCAACGCATATTACGTATGAATCGATTCTCACGAAGTCGATCCAAAACGAGGTCGTCGGTTTTTTTTGTCCTAATGGTACGCGCTAGAGTTGAGGCGAAAATAGTGAGGCGTTCATGACAGAGCTGTGGCAAAATTTACCAGCAGAAGGAAATCTTGCCACAGGTATTTTGGTGATTTGTCGACATGCAAGTGCTTACTTTTTTGGTCTCGGCATAAGGAATTTTGGGTATGTTTGGCATCAATTTTTCGATGCCATTTTTTGCTCATCAAGCAAATTTTGCCAGTTAGATTTTTCTTAAGCGATCGGAAATCTGAAAACTGTAATTTTTCTAATTAAACCGCCGGTTAGGCTATCAAAAGCATCATGATGCGTAAGTGCGCAGTATGCTGATTTTGGATGGTTTTGATTTTCATTTTTTTTATTGGCCTTGCATCTTTTCCACAGAAAAGGTGGAGAACTTTCGGGATAAAACTAGCTAACTCATGCTGTAACGATCTTTGTGAGGGAAGCTCAAAAAGTGAGCAATAGCTGTTTGCTATACTGGACAAATTTGACGTGGTTTCGTTTGCATACCCCTGTGAAAACTTGTAAGATTTGGTAAGAAACCGCTGAAAGCTGAAATAGTCTTTGCTAGCTTTTGTGGTTTCCTTGAGGGGTTCTCCAGAAGTCAAAAATCACCCTCAAATCCTTTTCAGAAGCAAAATACCATTTAAACACGTCAGGAAGCTCACAGATGACATTAGCACCTATGTTTGGTAGGGAAACACCTTTGTAACGTTTAGCGGCATTCTACGAGCTTCCTGACGTGTTTAAATGGTATTTTAAAGTTAACCAATGGTTAATGATTGGGTTGAATTACAGAAACGGGACAAAAGCGACACGGGCCCCATTCAAACCCTTACGTAGAGCCAATTTTTGAATAATTTTGGTCTTTTTTAGGTGTTCGCTCAGGGTTTTTTGC
>Ga0209611_10013677_pt1 | contig 11071 bp, 7 predicted proteins | sample S1TSphgellanicum_3_FD_187693 | JGI IMG/M metagenome (GOLD analysis project Ga0209611, IMG submission 187693) | Host-associated microbial communities from peat moss isolated from Minnesota, USA - S1T2_Fc - Sphagnum magellanicum MG (SPAdes) (version 2) | ecosystem: Host-associated > Plants > Peat...
CCCCACTCATTGTAATATACAATCATTTTTCAAAGGTTTTATTTTTAACCTTGCATGTATGCATGCCAAATTATAATATTAATGTATTAATATATTATGGGTGTTGAATAGGTTGTGTGTATTTTTTTTAAAAAAAATGTTATGGAAAATAAAATTAATGGATTTGGTGGTATGATTGTTTTTCTTAGTTATCTTGAGTGCATTAACAATTCAATAGGGTTGGGTAGGTTTGCAATAATTTTCAAAGGACCAATAAAAATGATAGAAAGGACCATTATTTTCAATGTTCAACAAAATAGAGTTGGGTGTAGATTTTATTTTATTTTTCTTTTGTGGCAAGTCAATGGGATTGTTGGATTTATTGATTTGAATTTTTTTTCTTAATTATTTTGTTGAACTAATAGTCAATGTGTTATAGCTATTTATAGATAGGGTTCTACCACACCACTTGTGCACTTTTGTTTATTTAATTTAAGATTTCATCAATATATATCCTATACTCCAATGTGTTATTGTTAGTCTTTTTCACATTAACTATCAAATATTGTTGAATAAAGCTTAGTGCTATACTAGGATCACATGTGGTGAGACTTTTTTTGCATTTTATGTACCGATTTTTTACAATTTACATTAGCTAATCATTTTCAAAGAAAGTCACATGGGAGAATTTTAATAACAATTGTTATCAAATGACACCACATAAAATCAAAGTAATTTAGTAGTTTTGATTCTTTTTTTAAAAATATTTTTTGTGTCTAGGGTTTGTAGGAAAAATGATTTTCCTATGTTCAATGCACCAATGAAGTTTTTCTTTTTTTCTTTTTTTTTTGGTATTTCTTTTTCATGATGCATGAATTTTTTTTCAATAAATCAATGATATGCAAGTCATTTGATTCAACTAAACCACCACCAAACATTAGATTATCAAAAAAATGACATCATTGAATTTATGCATAAAGGAAATGACAACTCCAAATCATATAAAACTATTCCTTTCTCACTAAATAATCATTAAGTTTTATATCAACTAAGTTTATTTTTCACAACACATTTGCTTTCAATTAATTTGTTGTTATTAGAATCTTAAATTTCACATGTGCCAATGAAAAATGACTTTGGGTCAATAGATGGGCCATGTTTGAAACATGTGCTTGAATTAAGTTTTTACACAATGTACCTAAAACTAAACAATACAATATGATCTTTTCATAGTAACATTTAGTGTGATCAACAGTGAGGATTAAGGGAAATAAAAAATAAAAAGTTGACATTATGTAAAGAAATTGATGGTTTTTCTTATATGAAGAAAATCAACATCTTCAAACCCAAAAATTCAAGACTAATATGTGTCATTTATCTTCATGCATTGTATTGGTTTTGATGTTTTCATAAATTTTCAGTTCAATGGCCTCTAGCTTAATGACAACCTAGTTGGGATTGACATTTATCATACTAGAGTTATCCATAAAGCAAGAAAAACATAGTTCCAAAACCCTAAGTTTGGTCATACATAGGGTGAGATTAAAAAAAAAACCTAGAAAAAATACATTAACATTCAGTAGGGGATGAAATTCAAAAAGCCATCAATTTTGGTGATAAATTAAGTTTCATCCTTCTTTCCATTTTCTTCACACCTCCAATGTTACCACATATATTTTCATTGCTCCTAATTGTATTAGTTTCGAACTTCATGCATTAAATGCTAAGTTTCAGCATTTCATATTGAGTTATAGCCAACATTTTTAAATTTCGAACAAATGGCTTTTATGAAGTTAAAATTTGTGCATATTTCATTACTACAAAATGCGTCTTAGTTCACTCTATGTTTCATTAGATTTTGAGTGAATTTGGACATTTTTACTTGGTGAAATTGTTTGACCCCCTGATGAATGGGGTCTAGTTGCTATGGACAATGAATTGTTTCACTAATACCTAGTGAAACAAGGTTACTTTCAAGTGAAATACAAATTTACCAAAGCATTCACTTGCTAGTTAATTAATTAACCAACATGGAAATCAATTAAAATTTAATTATTTAATATATAACATTATTGATAATGTTAGTATTTTTTAACCTATGATTTATCAACATGTGTCACTACCTAGGCTAAGTTAAAAACCTAACCTAGGTAGGTAGGCCCCATAATCAACCTAGGCACTCTAAGAATTCAATAAGAAAATATTCAGTCAACATACCATTGTTGACCATACAAAACACCACTCATGAAGTTTGATCCATTGACGTTTGGAATGAAAGCAAACACCCTTAGCATCAAGCCACCCCACTTGTTGTGGTAATATGTTCCATTACATTTTATTTATCAAATACTTCATTGTAAACATTACAAAAACATAAATTTTGAAAATTCATATTTTATTGAGATTTTGTTCAAATGAAATGATTCAAGTTTACTTTTCTTTTAAAATCAATAATGTACATAATTACATTTATTTCCTTTTGAAAGCTTAAAATCATTTGAAAAAAAAAAATATCATTATTCAATAACATTTCAATGACCATTCTTTTGAATTTTTTTTTTAATAAATGGATAATTTTTTTGTTAATATAATAATACAACCTACACTAAACTACCTTCAATTATTATATGACTATTTTTCATTAATTTAAATTATTTCACCTTACATTATTTACGGCTATTTAGGGCTATTCTAAATTACTTTTGGTTATTTTTGGTTATTTCATCCTAGGCTACTTTTGGTTATTTTAAGTTACTTTTGCCTATTTTAGCTTATTTCACCTTAAGTTATTTTCAACTATTGTAAGTTTTTTGGCTATTCTATGTTATTTTATATTATTGTAAATTATTTCAGTTTAGGCTACTTGTAGCTATTATAAGTTACTTTTGGCTATTGAAGGATATTTCACCTTATGTTATTATTGGCAATTCTAGGTTATTATAGGCTATTTCACCTTAAGTTATTTTTGTCTATTATAAATTATTTCACCTTAGATTAGTTTTGGCAATCCTAAACAATTATAATATATGGCTAATGGTTGTTCTTTTATTGAGGTTATTGGTGAATATTCTATGGATGGATATTGGTGGTTATTAATGTTATTATATTAGTGGCTATTGGTGGCTATTATATTAATGGTTATTAGTGGTTATTCCATTGTAAACCATTGGTGGTTATTTTATTAGTGGTTATTGATGGTTATTTTATTAATGGTTATTAATGGTTATTGTATTATAACTTATTGTTTGTTATTATATGTTATATTGCAACTATTGGTGATTATTATATTATAAATTATTGTTGGATATTTTATGTTATAATATCATAGGCTATTGGTAGTTATTATATTGTAGGGTATTTAAAATTATTTTTCATATGTTATTATTTATTATTCTAAATTACTTTTATTTTAGGTCATTTAAGTTATTATACCTAGAATAAAGTAATTTATAATAACATAAAATAGAATGACCTTGAATAACTTATAGTATAACTTGAAATAACATATATTAATTTAAAATAAAATAACCTAAGGTATAGCTTAAAGTTAGTTGAATAATTTAATTTAGAATAACTTAAAAGCTTATAATAAACTAGTTAAGATACCTTAAGGTAAAAAAATGTATAATAATTTAGGGTACAATAATTTATAATAGCCTATAATAACATAAAATATAAGTTATAATAACTAAAATAGCTTAAAATAATATAGGGTATATCATAAAGTAGCATAGATAGAATATTTTTAAAAAATAGAAATAAACATTTTTACTATAATAAATTATAATAATGAATTATGTTAACTAGTAATAAAACATGATGTTTACATAGTGCTATTATAATGAAATAACTTTCACTAGGATGAAATCAGTAAAATGCAATGAAGTTATTTCACTTTTAAGGTCCCATAGTGATTTAGGCTAATAAATTGCACCCCACTTTTGTAATACTGTTTGGCAATATATGAATGTTCAATAGTGCAATCTATGGTAATTTAAAACTTTAATAAATTGAAAACTAGATATGTGTAAGAAAAACATTTCATAAAAAATAAGTGAAACATCTAATGTTATAGTAGCAAAATTTTGCATTAATTACAAAATGAACGTAGAAGATATGGCTACACAACCTCTAACCCATGCTGTTAATTAACAATGCAACTAATTTGGCCATGAAAAACTCTCAGACATAATTACTACATGAGCATTATTGTATGCACAATAGTGACCTTGAGGCTTGATCATTGTTGGGTGATTTATCACAATCAAAGTCAAGACCACATAAGACCCTCGATAGTGACACACCCACAAACAACACTAACATACACATTACTAAATACACACAAAACACACACACTCGTACAATAGAAACACATATCCTGATAGACAGTCAAAGACATCGATAAAGAATCAATGAATCAAAGGAAGACAAACAAAATCAAAGAAAGACCGATAGATTCTAGATTCAAGAAATATTAGAAGTTGGTAGATAAAGAATTGAAAGAAAAGAAAGACAAACAATGGGCATTGGGCATAAAAATAATCAAAAGAAGATAAATATTAGACATTAGATTCTAAAAGACCAAGGTAGACATTGGTGACTAGACAAAGGATTTCCACATGATAGTGGATAAAGAATGAATTTTTTTTGGAAAATAAACAAAATTTAAAACTTAGAAATTCACATTACTTAGGACTTAAAATTTACAAGTAAATAGACTAACATAGGCGAATACAAACAAACATAAGCAAATAAAGGTAGACACAAACAAAGTCTAGACAAATGAAAATAGAAGCAAACATTAGACATAAGGAGAGAGTAGACAAAGGTAAAAGCAAAAAGAGGAAAATAGAAGTAGATAGAAGCCAATAGAAATAGAAAGAGGTAAACAAAAGGTCAATTTTTGCAAAATGTATTATTTGTGAATCCCACAAGGATTTATATTCAAATTGGGAAAGCATAGCAATGATGCAATTGAATATGAAGTGAAGCTAAGAAAACAAATCTTGCACCAAGAATTGTGTAGAAATTTATATCATACACGTGGAGGACAAAGTCAGTTCAATCAAAGGAGGAATTCCTATGTGTTATCCATGACAATGGATCATGTGAAAACTACACTTCCAAGGCTACAAGTGTGCAACAAAATGATTTTTGGGCTTGGATAATTGCTTGGTATTCTCACCCATAGCCCATGGACATGGGGACAAGAAATATGCTCAATATTTGAATGAATTATGGCCAAAAAATCCTAATTTAATTGGGTCTTTGTTGCAACTCTTTTGCACTTTGGAAGTAACCTCAATTTCATACACAAAACTATTGTGTAAGGTCGAACCCACATAAAGCTCATTCATTGCACGTCTTTTACAAGGGAAATCACATCACATATGTAAATTACACACATCGGAGCAAATTGTCGGTGCCAAGCCTTTACCAAAAAAATTATTGCTTCGAATGGGTAAATACATGAAAACCAAGAAAAAATCACATTTGTTCACATTTCTTTCATTTTTAACTATGAGGGATCTATTTGAAGTGAAATTGGGATTTCTTGTTGTTGGCCATACATATGAAGATGTTGATGGATGTTTTGGCTATTTATCAAGAAAGTTAAGAAAACAAAATAATTATGTTTTGGTTGATTTGATGAGGTTGTTCATTGTCTCCCAAGAATGATTGTTTATTTCCCAGTTGATTTAGGAAATTCCATATTCTAAGTCTTGGGTAGTAGGTTGTTTGAAGGATGGATTTGACATAACTTTGGTAAGGCATATCGATATGAATCTTTTTAGATTTTTTGTTGATTCATTGAGTTGGCCTATGATGCAATACAAAGTTTTTCCCATAAATCTTTTTTGGTTAACTGTAGATGCACCTCCAATTAGATTATGGAAAGCTAATCCCGATAGGTCACCAAAGTTACCTACATGCATCCTTAGCCCTATTCCTTACTAGGCCCCATTTGGGGGATTAATCTTTCAAGGTTTAATGAAAGACAAAAGTCCATTAGTGCTAGACTACCAAATATGTGGATATTGGGAAGATGGGCATTGCATAAAGTGCAACTTATGAAATGAAAATGAAGCCATATGTTGAGTATTGGATAAATATCTTGTTATATTTGTCAAGACCTTTACTTCGTCAAAGTGCTACCTCTTTGGAGGGGTTTTGGCCTTCAAGCAATTAGAGATCCAACTATTCCAAGGCTTCATTGTCGACTATTGTTATCGGTGTTGATCTAGAGGACCCAATCCAATGTCCTTATTGTGGATTGAAAAACATGAGGCCTTCAACTGTGTACACCTTGTTTAGAGATCTTACTGATGGGGATTTTGTTTTCGTTAGGCTACATGATCTTGGCCTTGTTCGTGTTGAGATGGGAAGAACACAAGGTGATGTTATGAAAGATGAAGAGAGTGCATTTTTCAAAATGGTGAGGGTCAATGATGGGTTCTTATGAAGAAAAACAAAAATTTGGATGAATAACATTTGTATGAAGATTGTTGGAATGGCAAGTGGAAATGTAATTTTGCAAATCTAGAACAATGGCCTAACATTTCATTTATTTCTTTTTCATTTCAAGCCTGAAAAATTATATCAAATAAGAGTCAAATTACTATTCTTATTGCTTGTGCTGGTAGGGTTAAAATAAATCTTGATGTTGCATTAATGCATCTAATAATGTGTGAAGGATGTTGTTGACATGGGAAAAATTGTGTTTTTGATTTCTTAGAGCCTTTTATATCATTAAATTGATCTCAATGAAGTTTAATCAATTTATTCATGGTACAAAATTATTTGTGTATATTCTTGGACATTAATGATCAATAATTTCTTTTTTGTTACATCTTAACCCTAATCCTTGGTGGCCACCAAACGTTTTTTTTTTTCATCCTTGGCATAGAGCCCCCAATTTATTAATGATTGTGTTATATTTTTGTGTTTGATAAAGTGTATTATTTAATCAGATTGTTCATCATAGAAAATTTTGTGTACATTCTTGGAAAGTCATAATCAATGATATTTGTTGGTGCACCTTAACTTTAATCCTTAGTAGTCATCATGCCTGTATTTTTTCCTTTCATGGCAATGAGTTTAAATTTATTGTGAATGCTTTTATTTTTGGGTTCTTTTGTGTTTGATGTGGCATATTTTTTGAACAATGTTTTATTCACCAAAAATTATATGTGTATATCTTTAGACAATCATGGTCAATGATCTTTTAGTTTTACCTTAACCCTCATCCTTGGTGGCCACTAGTTGTTTTTTTTTCCTTTCATGGCATAAAGTCCAAAAATTATTAAAGAATTTGTTTATCGTAGAAAATTGTTTGTGTATATTCTTGGATATTTACTATTAATTTTTTTTTGACCTTAACCCTAATCCTTAGTGGTCACTAAAACATCTATTTTTTTCTTTCATGCCATTGAGTTGTTTGGAATTATTAATGATTTTGTTATTTCATGAATAAGAACTTTGGATCCATATAAATTATTGCGATTGATGAATTGGTTCATGTTGTGCTTAATTATTTGTAATTTAGTAAATATAATTTTGTTTCTCATGAATAAGAGCATTGACTTCCAACCTTGATAATGAATAAACTATAATTTTCACTTTGTGGGCACCGGACAAAAAACAATTTTGAGAAAAAAAATTGTCTACATGAATGTTATATTTTTGAATGATTATTGTTTTTACTTAGAAGGTTACATTTGTTAAATTTGGTGGCCACTAGGTAAAGTTCATACCATCCATCAAGTTGGGTAAAATCATACTAAATCGACAATTTAGTCTTAAATTAATTAAATATATGTTAAATCCTCCTTATTTGCACCAAGATTAAGGCCTAGAAAACAAGGAATATTTGCAAATGTGAAAGGTGAAAGGCATAGCTCATTTTTATAATTCACATGTGAAAGGACATTTAGAAATCACAAACTTGATATGTTGGATTCCATTCAAAAAACAAATTCCAACCTTAGTTTTACAATCAACACTTGAATTTAAGGGAAGGTATATATGGAATAAGTACATAATGTTTGTTTGTGGACCAATTTTGCAACATGTGTTCCAAATTTTTTAAATCTTATTTATAATATACAAGGTTATAATACTTAGGCTTTACATTGTTTCACACTACTAGTGACAAGTTTAATTATCATTATGTCAAAATATTGATATATTTAAAAGTTATATTTGGAAGATTTATTTTAAAAAATTAGTTATCACACATTTATAATCCATGATCATATCTAGATTATCCATGAAATCATTTCCACTTCCATTAATTCTACAATATGATATTTAATTTTCACCTTGTCAAACATCAACATTTTTAGCACATGTCTTTTTTGCCAACCCTAGTTGCATCAAAATAATATTTTTGGGGGTTTTTCCAACATCCTCCAACCTCCTTCCCACCATGTGTTCCCAAACTCCCTTGGTTTGAAAAAATATAGAATGTTCCATATTTTTTACCCTAATGCCTACAATGTGCCATATATTATTTTTGGTGTCCTCAAAACATCATATCCAAAACCCTTAACAAGTGCAATCACAATAAAACAAACCTAAAAGGATGTTAGATGGGCTTTAAAAATAATAAAAACTGGAAAATATTTATGTTTACCATTTAAAACCATGGCAATCATGGCAAGTTCGTATTTTCTCATTCATACGAATGTCAAGCAATTCAAACAAAAAATGTGTTTGATAAAGTTTTGAGTTTAAGTTTCAATTTAGGACCTTTGAAAGTGAACACTTGTTATGTCAAATTGAATCAATTTTGCAAAGGATTATCAAAAGGACTTATATAATAAAACAAAATTGATGGGACAAACTTTAAGAAAATAAAAACCTATAACCACATTCCAAAACACTCATACCCTAAAATATGTGAAATATTAAAAATTTTAAAATTCAAAGAACTTTCCAAAATTTTAGAACTTCAAAATTCCTTCACCACATGTATATAAATGGGGTATAATATACATGATGGTTTAAGAAAAGTTGTAGTTTATTATACAAGAAAACATAAAAATTTTAAAAATTAAATAAATAAGTTTTGGTTATGATTTGAAATTGTTATCATTTTAAAGATGAAACATAAAATTTACAAGGAATTGGCACATTTCAAAAATTCATATTTACTCAAAAACACCCCCCAAAAAAAGTCATCTACCTAGACAATTATATGCATTTTTCATAACAATTTGCAAAAAAAATTATTCAAAAAATTATTTGTATGAAAAAAAGTTTTATTTGGGCAAAAGAACATTCAATCCTTTTCTAAAGTGATGTTATTGGCTCGTTTTATCTTGTTTGTGCCCTAACCTTCAATGTTTTTGTGGTCCCTATTGTTCAAAAGGAAAATTTTAATGTCCAACTTAACACTTTTTGTGTTTCAAACATTCTTTCTCAACACCCATGTTATTGCTTGTTGCCCTTTTTTCATTCCTTGTCAACTTTCTTGTCTTTTGTTGTGACCCATCTTTCATCATTATTGATAGTGTCAAAGTGAATTTGATGTTGAAAATGAGTTTTTCAAATCTAATTAATTTTATAAACATAAAGTTGATATAGACTTGTCAACTTTGATAAAATGTTCTAATGGATATTTCATTTTCATTTTAATATGTTTTAATTTTGGATTAAAAGGTGTCCATTACAATTTTTTTTTTAAACTTTGAAATTTAATGGTTTCATGTTTTTATCTATGATATAATTATTAAAACCTATTTCAAAATACTACCTTTAAATTCTAATTAAACCATTATTACATTGAGAAAAAAAAATTATAAAAAGGTTTATCCTTATAAAAAATTATGATAGAATTTCATATATGTATTTATAAAATCTGAAAAACATTTTTTTAAATGTTCATTATGCCTTTTATGCATTATATATTAATTTCTATGTCCAAAACTATTGGTCACCATTTTTGGCTAAGGTTAATGGCAAGGGTAGAATTTTGGAGACATAATCATGCTTCTATTAATTAATGAGGGGGTGCATCCATGGTTAGTTTTTTAAAAAAATTATTGTAGACGAATCCATTTTATTAGCCATTACCAATTTTTTTGGAACATAAGGCACTCCACAACATAGAAGCCTAAGTATGCTTCCCTCCCCAAAATAAAATCTAATGTTTTCTCATGCTTCCCTTTGGCCCCCCACCTCTTTTTACAAGTTATGTACATGTAAGTTGAACCATGGCCAAACACTATGGGATGTATTCAAAATGTCTTAGGGAACACATTGTGAACTTGGGCAAAATTTTGGTAAAAAATACAAGAAAAAACAAATTTCTAGATTCCCCTCCCTATCCCTCTCATTGGTTGCATGAAATTTCTATCTCCAAAATAGTTTCTCACCATTTCAAACCTAAATTAATGCCCCCATTACACAAGGGTTTAAGGTTTAGGGTTTTATGAAAAAACCTTACATCATAAGCTACTTACATGGTTACAAGTTCCCAAAGCAAAAGTTGACATAGGTTGACCAACCACTTGAATTATTTAAAAAAAACCACCAACAAAGGATATCAAAATGAATCATAGAATAAGGTCAAATTTTGCCCACCTCTATTCACTCACCAAACTACCATATAATTAACATATGTTCTAATAAGAATGTTCAAATTGCATGCAAATTTTCAAGCGCCCACAATAAAATTGGAAAAAGATGCAAATCAAACTTTGCACACAAGCCCAACCTCAAGAGAGTTTAGGGGCAAGGGTTAGCTTAGGGTAAGCTTGTAAGCTAGTAATTTAATAACCAATTGGATGTGAATTCTTCCTAAACCTTCCAACTTCAAGAAAATTGCTAGGTTTAAAGAACCCACTTCCATGCATAAGCTTTGACATGTCACACAAAATTCATTGCAATAGAATTTGTACCCAATAGGACGTTTTGTTGACATGGTCTTCTTCATCCATTTGGAGCTATAATTGTTTTAAAGTCCAAAATATAACTAATGTAGAACATGCCTACCTTCACTAATGTTTTTCGTTTTTGTGGGGGTGAATTTTCCCATCTTTTTAACTTGAAAAAACACAATTTCAACACATGCAAAACATTTTTATGA
>Ga0209611_10013678_pt1 | contig 11071 bp, 9 predicted proteins | sample S1TSphgellanicum_3_FD_187693 | JGI IMG/M metagenome (GOLD analysis project Ga0209611, IMG submission 187693) | Host-associated microbial communities from peat moss isolated from Minnesota, USA - S1T2_Fc - Sphagnum magellanicum MG (SPAdes) (version 2) | ecosystem: Host-associated > Plants > Peat...
TTTATGTTTTTTTTGTTCATTGGTTTTTTTTTTTTTTACTTGAAATGTTTTGTTTTTGTTTTGTTTTTTATTATGTTTTTATTTCTTGAATCAGGAAACTAAAAAGATTGGAATCAGTAGCAAGGTTGACAACCAAGTTTAAACCAAAAATGGCTCGATTTTTTTCTCAAGTAGTAAGAATTTTTTAAATGTAGAATGCCTCTAGTCGGTTTGCAGTTTCATGCCATTGCCATTTGATGGGGATGGCCCATCAGATTCTTCTGGTTTATTTTTTCACTCTCCTATATTTTCAAATTTGCCATCATTGTTTTCCTTTGAGGTTTTTTCTTCTAAGTTGTTGTCATTTCCAATGTTGCCTTCTCCAACACTACTTTCTTCCAACTTACCTTTTTCTAAGCTCTTGTCTTCCAAGTTGATGCACTCTTTTGATCTACTGCACTTTTTCAAGTTATTGCATTCTTTTCAATTATTACATTTTGCTAACTTACTACCTTCTCCTGACTTGTTGCCTTCAACTAAGCTATTGTTTTCCAAGCTGCTTTCTTCAACCTTACTTTCTATAATAAAACCTTGCCTTGCCATGCCTTCTTCTAAGGTGCCTTTTCATCAACATTCTCTTCTTGTTCATGAACTTGATTCACCATTTCATTTCCTCCTGCAACATTTATCATATCACCCACTGAACATCCTACTTCAAGTTCTAATGTCCATGTCGAGTCCCCCATGTCATTAGATAAGCTTGTGAACTTGAATGATCTCTTAAATATTGAATGAGACCCAAATTTTTTACATCAATGTCGTCGACCTCAAAAGCTCAAGAAATCATATGATTGCACTCGCAAATTTCAACTTTAATGGGCTACAAAGCTCCCATGGGCTAAAGGAGTGCTTGTTGTTAATGGCATCTTACACAATGTTCGATGTAAGGTTTGCAGCACTATTAACATGAAGCCATTGTTGTTTACTCCCAAATGGGATACCCTCATGAAACATGAAGGTAGAAAGAAGGCATACAAGGATTTCCTTTAGCTTAGTGTGAAGGCTAAAAAGTGGTACAACAATAAAATTTATAGACACAAAAGAAACTAGGCCTTATACACTACCCAATCACTTAATACTATGTTCAGCAAGTGAATAAAAAAATTATTTGGAATCTAAAAGGTTAAAGGTTCAATTTGCCACATTGTTCCAAACTTTGGAAAATGGTCATCCTATGTGGAGTATGAAAAAAGAAGATTTTGTACTCATTCATTAATGTGCCTAAGAATCCCAAAATGCATTGGTTAGATTCTTCAAGTTGGGTAATGTAGAATTCATGTATGTCCAAGTCACTAATGTAATTATGGTTGTTGTTTCTATTGTTAACCATGTGGCCATAACATGTGACCAAGGGAGTACGGTGGATAATGGGAATTGGATCTCCGTTCATTCATATCTAATGCAAAACTAGGTCAAAATTCCAATGTTGATTTCTTTGCAAAAGGTTGTTGATGGAATAGGGGTTGACAATTTGATTGTTGTGATCGTGGAGGCCTTATAAAAGGCTAGAAGCCTGAATCCAAAATCTATAGTTCAAAAACTCCTTTGTTTTGGGGTTGATGGGGTAAATATATTCCAAGTAACCAAAATTGGGGTCATTAATCATATTAATATTAATTATGCACCATTTTTCATTGGTGTTCATTGCATGGTTCATAGATGCAATTTGGCTTTCAAAACCTTGTCTTCCTTGGGAATAATGAATAGCATAGAAGATATGTTACAAACTTGTCATTCCTATTTTGCCCACAACCCAAATAGGCACTTGGAGTTCATTAAGCTTATTGAAATGATGGAAACAAAGGGGTTGAAAATTTTCAAAAATGTGAAAACATGATGGATATCCCTTGCTGGAGCCTTTAAGGATGATTTTGTGAGAATATAAGCCTTTACTAGCTAAGATGTACATGGACAACACAAATAATCATGCAACAAAAGTAAGTTGAATTACAAACTAGAAACTTGTTGTTAGTTTTTTTCATTTGTATGTTTTGTTTTTTTTCAAGTTGGACCTAATGTTGAAATTTGGTTCTTGCATGTTAACTTTATTCTCCTTGTTGACCCATATTGCCTATTGGGAATGTGTTGTCTCCTCCTTTTGTTGGAAAGCATTGATTGTCTTGTGCAATTTGCATAGCAACAAGATGTTTTTATTTGTGATTTTGTGGTTGCAATAAAGATCTACTAAAGGTAGCTCTATACATTATATAATGATGGGAATTCATCATTTTCCATTAATGAATTATGGGCATTTAAAAGTTTGCTAAATTTCAACCATGACTATATTCACATGAAATGGGTGGCAAATTTGAATGACAACATTGAGCAACTTGCATTTCTTGTGAATGGTGAGAAAATTTGGGTCATGCACAATGACCCACTGTTTAAGTTACAAACAATTGTGACCCAAGAATCTTTTCAAAGTTTGATTTCACAAATGAAATCAAAGTGTTTAGGTAAGTTTTAATTCCTAACCTATTTCATTTTTATTCAATTTTTTGATGTAATCTGAGTTTGCATTGGAATGATTTGTTTCTTTTCTTCCTACGTTGTTTTGCAAGTGTAGCTACTTAGTTGATTACGGAACTAGACAATTATTTCCCTCAATTTGAAAGTGATGGGCTTTGGTGAGTCTAGCAAGGTGGTTCTAGCACTACTAAATTGTCATCAACTTGATTCTAAACAAGGAATGTTCAAGTTGTGTTGAGGAGTAATTCTAGGGCTGTTATGAAACAACCTTTTGTTCTCAATCCATTGACACAAATTTGGAGGATAGTTGGTGCATCTCAAGTTCTAACACACTCCTTCCCTAAATATATCAAGTTGGTAGAGATGGAAGTAGTCCATGTTCTAGGAAGGGTAGAGAATGAGCGTCGTTTCTCATTTTTAGTGTTTTTGAAGAGTAGCCTTAGGACCAATTTAGATCTTCACCTACCTCTGGTGGTTGGCATGTAAAGCCAGAGGTTCTTCACTTTAGACACTTGTTTCTCATTTTTAGCGTTTTTGAAGAATAACCATAGGACCAATTTAGATCTTCACCTACCTCTGGTGGTTGGCATGTAAAGCCAGAAGTTCTTCACTTTAGAGACTTTTCCCTACAATGCCACATTTGATGCGTGGGTTGGAGTAGCAAAATGTTATGGTATTATTGCATAGATTAGATTATGTGGTCTTGTAAGCATCAGTTTTGTAAGTGCATTTAGTATGATTATTGGAATACTGACAATTACTTCTTTTTGCAGCTGCCATTGTTTCCATCATTTTAGTAAGCCTAATGATATTGCTGCATTATGAATTTGCACTGTTGATTTATTGAAGGAGACTTTTAACTATATCTTGTATTATGATAGCCAGTTTGCTCTCAATCAAAAGGCCTTAGAGCCATATTGTGCACTTTCAAAAACTTGGTATTAGCCTGAAGTCTGCATTTCAATTTGGATTATAGCCAGTAATGAAATGTCTTTGATTTCCAACCATGGCCATTAGGCTCAAGCTTGCAACACACTGAACTTAAGCCATGTTCCTGCCTTGCTAAAGAGAAGATAGCCAGCTCCTTGAACAAATATTTTCAAAAGATCGCCACTTGGGCTCTTCAGTCACAGACTTCTGTAGCCATGTGGGGGCACTTTCAGAAAAAGTTGAAAAGAAAAAGGGCTGGTTGCAAGTGGGAACTTGGTGGGAACTTGGTGGGAAAGGGAGAGGGGGAGAGCTTCTTTATTACCTATCTGCAAGTGAGCAGGTGTAACTGTTCCATGAGTACACTGTACTGAGTAATGCAGTTCAATTATAGAACTGAAACAGTGATAATACATCCACAAGGCTGCACTTGGTGAAGTTGAAGACTAGTGTAGGTGGTGGATATTTTGGAAACTCACTTGCAACCAGTACTGTCTTGGCCCAGGCTTCATCTACAGCAATAAGTAGATAGATGGACTACCCTCTGGCAGTAATAAGTACTATTGACACTCTCTTGCAGTAATAATAAGTACCCCCTTGCAGTAGTGGCATTGACAAATGTAGAAGCACACACACACAATTAAAAGAGTTATTAGTGTTGAGGTGCTCTGCATTTTTGTCTAGTTGTTTGCACATTCATGATGATCAAGTTGTTGTTGCATCGTCCGTGCTGCTTCTGTAAGGGTCTCTCTCTTTCCATTCTCTTTATGTCATCACAGTTTCTTGTGACAAGAGAAGGAAAAAACTCATGTTATGACTAAACAGCAAGGGAATTGGGAAAGTAGTAACTGAAAAGCTCTGTCACTTTTCAATGGGAGTGCAATTGTTTTTGGAAAATGTGTATTATGTTCTTCTAAGTACTTGCTACTAGGGTAAAAAGAGCTGTTCATTTTTGAGCTTGAGCAAATGGCCCAGTGAAATCTAAAGTCTCTTGCTGGGTTCATAATCTCTTGACCTCTTGAGTCTTGCTTTGGGTTAACACTAGGATAGTTTTTGAAGTGTGAGCAAAATTCACAGACTTGTAAAATCTAAAAATTTGTCATTGGTACATAATATCTTTGGGCTTTTGGCTTTGGTTTACATTAGGGTAGTTTGAGGTTGGCCAAAGGAATTGACCCAATAAAATCTAAAATCGCTCATTGACCCATAATGTCTTGGGCTCCAAACTTTGGGTTTACGGTGTAGGTAGTTTGAGGTAAGGCACACTAAGTAATATGTAGCGAGGTCCCATACCAACAACAATGTTTTATCTAGGCTTGTGCTTGGATATTGAAATTGGCATCAACATTGGTAGGGACTAGGGATCTCAGGCAATACTAGTCTCTTGTATAATTTTTATATCAACCTTAGTATTAAGTATTTATTAATGTTGGCATGTTATGGGGTTTAGGTAAGTTCAAGTCCAGGTTCTAGGTTAGGTTTCAGGGTCTTTCAAATTAGAGGTTTTGAGTTTGTTGGAATCATCAAGGAAATGAAACGTAACTAAGCGATTGGCTTCTTTTCAAAATTGAATTAGAATCTCAACTGAGGGTGTTGTCTCATTCTAAAACTAGGTTCAAGTTCTGGAAGTAAATAATTTTTTGCAAAATATACAAAAATCTAATTGTACGTTTTAGACATGTTATTGCATTTGACTTGTTGCGCATAATTAATAATATAATAATCTTTATATTGAATTGTGTATACCAATTGAATAAACTAATATTACCCTTTTAAAAAAATCTATACTACGACTAGGCTAGTCTGGTATGATCAAAACTGGATATTGGACCAATAAGGCTCCATACCGACGGATTCGGACTGAAACTCTATCTTATGATCCATACCCTGCATTTCATGTTAGATGGTATGCCAGATGCTGCCTTGTGTTGTGGCCTGTTGTTGTTGCAGACAGTGGTGTTTTACTTGAGTAATATTGTAGTTATAATCAGCTCTTGTTTAGATGCCCATGTCTTGTGGCTATGGCATTTGCAGGTTTGGTTGGCTCTGCCCAACAGGGAAGAAGAGATTAGGGTTTTGGCATCCATCAGTGCAGGATTTGCGCAGAATACTATATGTGTGCATACAATGGATGGGCATGTTCCATAGACATGCATACATCTAGATGAGAAGTTCTAGATCCAATGTGTGAATGATAACATTTGGAATATTATTATGTGTGCATATGATGGATGGGCATGTTCCATAGAAATGCATACATTATCCCACAATTGTTTTAGATTCATGGTGTGAATGAAATTTAGAGTACAACTATGTGTGCATTTGATGGTTGAGCATGTTTGATAGAAGTGCATACATCTAGAACGAGAAGTTCTAGATCCAATGTGTGAATGACGTTTGGAATATTATTATGTGTGCATATGATGGATGGGCATGTCCCTAGAAATGCATACATATGGAATTTTTTTAAAGATTCATTTTTGTGAATGATGACATTTGGAATATTACTATGTGTGCATATGATGGTTGGGCATGTTTGATAGAAGTGCATACATCTAGACGAGAAGTTCTAGATCGAATGTGCGAGTGACATTTGGAATATTACTATGTGTGCATATGATGGATGGGCATGTTCATAGAAGTACACACATTTAGATGAAAAAAGTTCTTGATCTAGAAATGGTATTTTTTTACTTTGAAGTTTGAACCTGCAATAAAGGACAGCAGAGTGAGGACAGTGAGCTACTTGTTGGTGGGTTAATCTGCAAAGGAATTTTCTTCTTGCATTGATTTGCATGTGAAGGAGTGTTTCTTGGTGATCAATATTCTCATGATTTGTAGCTGAATGAAATAGCTCATACATCCGTCTGCAAGATCATGCTGGTGGTGCTGCTGATGGTGGTGGTGGTATGTGGGTATTGCCAAGAAGCTGGCAGACAGATTGGGGGAAGTTGGAAAGCAAACTGCGAATAGTGTAGTGCAGAATCTAAACAAGATGCAGCAGTTTAGGTCATGATCAGCTGGGGTTGTCAAAGCTGTAGTTGTTGAAGATCACCGTGTTTTGTTTTGTTTTGTTTTCTTCATGATCATCATCATCAAAGCTGGAGGCGGCGAGGAGAGTAATAAGATGGGTTACGGAGTGAATGTTTTTGCAGTGGCAGTGTTCTTGGTGGCAGCAGTCGTTAGTACGGATGGGCAGCAGGTTCAGCTCCCACAGCCAAATTGCAACGCTCCTAGCGAGCTGCAGATGAACGATACCTGCGGAGCCGATTGCTGGAGTACGTATATCAATCCCTCACAGATGTTCGCGGATTGTCGCGATTTCTCCACCAACGTCAGCTTGTCATTTCCAAGTCCCGCTTGCTGCTCCGGAGTTGTTAACGCATCCACGTACTTCCTTCCCAGATGCTTCTGCCGTTATGTCTTTCACCCAGCATCCAATATGGGTATCATCCCTGCACGTCGCCTCGCTCTCCCTCAACTCTGCAACGTGACCGACCTCTGCCAAATGTGCACTAGCCTTAAACCTGCACCTCCCTGCGGTGCAATATCTTCAGGTACAAAGAAAGTCACGCTTTCATCACTAGTTTTGCTTCTTCTTCAATGATTCTTACACTACTTCTTCTTCACCGACATAGGTACCAGCTGCAGCCTACTCCTCCTCCTCCCATGGTTTCTGGAAAATCCAGAGCTAGCTAGCTATGGAACTTAGAACCAGTTGGTCTCATGTTTGCTGCATCTCATGTGGAAGTGTTGCTAGAGTTCCAAAACATATTTTTTGCATTTCATTTCCTTCATTTTTTTTGGTAAGGAACTTCAAAGCTGAGGGAGGAAGCCACCTGACTGTGCATATATGTGGGTGGAGAAGTACTGTTCATATGGTTCAAACTTCAGTACTCTTCATTTAGTGTTTTTTTGGGTGCCCATTGGTGATGATCATGCATATGTCAGTACATTTGCAGGATTTCCCAGTGTGAACTCTCAAGTCTAGAAAGTATTTTGCTGTCTAGTGTCATCAGCTCATGTCATGATACATACTACTTTGGTATTTGTATTTGCCTTCTTTTGTTGCTCAATCTTCTTCTTGCTGCTTGGTTGGTTTCTTGAGCAATCAGTAGTGAGTCACTGAATACATGGTTCCCCAATTGGAGCAACTCTTCATCCACAGCAGTTAAATGGCCTGTACATGGTCTTCTGGATGAATTAAGTATGGTAGTCAAATAGTGTTAAAGTTCTCACCTTGGAGCTGTAACTATTGCCCGGGATCTAGTACCCTCCACTAGTGTCAAACTCAGTTTGGGCCTTTAAATTTATGCCCAGGATACATACAGTACCCTCCAACAACATGAAACTAAATTTGAGCCCATAGATTTATGCCCTGGATACAGTGCCCTCCTGGATCCAAGAGCTGTGCTAGTAAAAGGAAATGATTGTTTTTGATTGGTCAACCATAATGATTGGTCCTGGAAGTGGTGACCATGTTTAAGTATCCTCTCTCCAAGAGGGCTAGTAAAAGGAAATGATTGTTTCTGATTGGCCAGCCATAATGATTAGCGCAAGTGGTAAAAATATTTCAAATATTCTCTCACTGTATAGCTACAGTCCACTTTTTCATGCTTATGGGTGGGGATGGGTGGAATAATTAGCACTCTATGTTAGATTCGGTAAACTCTAATAGAGGCCCCAATAGAGGGTGTAGGTGGGAGATGCTCTAATTACATACCTGCACATGCAATTCCGAAAGTATCTACCATTTGATGCTAATGATTTGTTGCTCTCTTAACATTGGAGAGCTTGACATTTTCTGTTACAATCACAAGTTTATATGTTTTCTACAGTGTTTATTGGAAAGTTTTGTTGTTGTACATGAGTCAAAAACCTTGAAAGTTGAACTACTAACCCAAACTGTTGAGGTATATTGTGCTGCTGGTCATGTGCGCAGGGAAACTGAATCATCATGCGCTAGTACTCACGGTGACATTGACCATCACTGCTCTTGTAGTGGGCATGGTAGCTGGTGCAATATCCTTGTACATTTGGTTTGCACGTAGGTACAAGACAAAACCACATTTAAGGTTTCCAGACTCTACTCAACCGGATGCAGATGGTGAGTAAACAAAGCTTTGAACCCCAAGTTAAAAACTTTCCTGGCAACTTTGAGTAATTAATGGTTGCAAATTTCAAGAAAGACACCGTAGATCAATGGTGGTTAATTTAGTTGATGCAGTGTTGTTCTTAAGTACTCTTTCTTCACTACTGTAAATGTTGTGGTATGTAGGTGACTATCGAGCTCATCTCGTCTAACCCTCATGAATACTTGGTTTGTATTAGGTCATAATTGTCAAATTACTTAGTTTGTATTTGTAAAGAGCGGGCGGTGCATCAAGGCTCAGTGATCTTTGAAATTAACGAATTTTCTTGCATTTTGTGTTTGATCAGATATGTTGAAGATTGAAGAACAACACCAACGTGGATGATCTTTTTCCCTACATACTACACTTTTGCAAAATGTGACCAAGAAGAAGTTAATGTAGCTCATTGGGAAAGTGTAATACCAATGAGTTGGAGCCCGCCTTACTGCCATGTAAGTGGACTGAGGCTTGGATGTCTTTAAGGAGCTAGAGGGAAAATTTAGGGCCTCTCCCCAGTTTATGAAAAGACGGCGAGATAGTTGCAAGAAAACATCAAAGCCTCCAATAAAGTCACACACTTTTTTTAATTCTTCGTTTACAGTTTAGAGAGGATGGTTTTTTTAATTGTTACCAATTTGGTTGGAAGATATTTATTTTCATGTCCATTATTGTAAACTCACAGTAGTAGTTGTGTGTGTGTAATTGGATTGTTTTGTGGGCAAGTTTTTTTCTCTGGTCTTCAAGTTGACATGTAGTTAATCAATTGAACCCTGTTTGTAAATGCAAAAAGCTATTTCCTCTTCATAAATTATGGATGAACCCAACTAGTGCGAAGTGGGCTGTGAAGAAATTTATCACCATGTTTGTTATACATCTTCACCCAACTGTCAAAAGGATGCTCACCCATTGCTCGGGTTTTGAACATTGGCAAATGCATTTTACACGGTGAGCAATTTAACTAAGTTTTGAAATAGAAATGCATTGGAACAGGAAAATAAAGGAGGAATGGAGGCTAAAGCTAAAGCTTCATTGGAAGGTGGGATGGATTTGTGAGTATTAGTACAAAGGACATATACTAAGCATACACATTAGTGCAGTAGAAATCACAAAAATTGTCCACTCAACAATGACCACTACCTGAAACCCAATCGTGAATTTACTTCGGATTGCTAATCTAGTGGGAAACTTATAATTAAATGGGTATTTGAAGTAATGTTTTTATAGTAGTTAGAAGTAAACTTGTACTAAAAACTAAAACAAATTGAACAAATATTTGCTTACAATTTGAAATCAAATCAGTAAATTGTTTTTTTCTTGGATGTTTAAGAAGTTTGGCACCTTACTGCCCATAGTTTAAACTTATATCAATTTGAACACTTTTGTGTTAAAGCATTTACTACCAAATAAATGTCAATGATCTGTTTTCTTCACAATTTGATATGCCCAAACTGGATGGAAATCGATATAACGACTTAATTCTTGAACCTTGAAATAAAAACCAACAAGAAGGCAAGAATGTAGGAAGTTAAATCACATCCGACTTGAAACTTTAAAAATTCAATATCAGATCCTAAATTGACACTACTTTTGCCTACTAATTACACAATGTTCTTCTTTTCTAAAGAGATTATATACACCATTTCTTTCTTGGGCAAATTGTCACAAATTTTTTTGACATGAAACTCTAATTATATAAGCTATACAAAGGAATTTCAACAAAGAAAAAATAAAATAGCCCAAATTCACTCACCTTGAACTTCATGCAAAAAGGTCAAGTACTGAATTTGATTAGACTTGATTTTGGACTCCCTAACCTGATCAGCACTTGGATGAACCATGGACTGTATACAGAGTATGCCTGCTGTGATCACAGCAGTCTAATCTAATGGAAAGCCACTGATATGGAGCCTTGTGGCTTGCTTCATGGACAGTTTTCCATTGAAGAGTTGCAACTGGGTGAGAGATCTCCTCTAGAATTTTGTTGTCAATGAAACATGGTGAGCTTGGTCCAATTCTCCCAAAAACTTGTAATTTTGAAAGCTGCCCAAAACTAAGAAGATTCAAACTTTCAACAGTGGCAATGTTTTCATTTTTCGATCAAATCAATATTGTTTTCATCGAAATGTTAGTCCTCTGTTTTTTTTTTTTTTTTTTTCAATCATGTCAGATTTTCAATTTTTGGAAGTTTTGCAAGGATTTTGAGCTTGTTTGTGAAAAAGTGATCCTTTATTTGGATGAGGATTATTTTAGGCAAGTGATATGTAAGGGTATGTTATGGACATTTGGAACGTTTCATATGTAGGGTACTTTCTAAAGAACTTAAAAGGAATATATTATGTTCTCATTAAAAATAAGAGATGTCACTTTCTAGTGATGCACGGGTTGATGCACAACATTTGAATCGTCTCTTAATTTATTTATTCTAGTGTGACCTGTGCCATTGGCCCAAGTGTGAACTCGTTATAATGTAAGGTGCACACAACATATGACATTATTTTGCAAGG
>Ga0209611_10013679_pt1 | contig 11070 bp, 8 predicted proteins | sample S1TSphgellanicum_3_FD_187693 | JGI IMG/M metagenome (GOLD analysis project Ga0209611, IMG submission 187693) | Host-associated microbial communities from peat moss isolated from Minnesota, USA - S1T2_Fc - Sphagnum magellanicum MG (SPAdes) (version 2) | ecosystem: Host-associated > Plants > Peat...
ATAATGTTGCTTATAAGAACTGAACAAATAGTATTCAGGAGTATAAAACTCAGTAATGTCAGGGTACCCTCTTTGGTTGGTCTGTCACACAGGGAGTTCCTTTGGAATCACACCCAACCAAACTCACAGGCAGCAAGGGTTGCAATAATCGCTTTTTTGACTTCGAGAAGCTAGGAGAGGTATGTATTTATTGTTCTAGAGGGGTTTCAGAGTTTTCCCATCTAGATTATGTGAAGTACAAGGCCTTACCCATCAGAACAATGAATAATACCTGGAAATTCTTTCCATCCAAAAAGAACCAAATTGCTAACGCTGATGGCTTTTGTGACTTGTGCAGATCACTGAGTTGGTGACACGCAACCTGAACAGAATCATTGATGTTAACTATTATCCTGTAGAAACTGCCAGGCGATCAAATCTGCGCCACAGGCCCATTGGAATTGGTGTGCAGGGTCTAGCTGATGCTTTTATCTTGCTTGGAATGCCTTTTGACTCACCTGAGGTAATTTTGCAATGGTGTCATACTGTGCTGAAGAGAAAGAAACCCCATTCCATAACTGGTGAACTTATGGCAAAATGAGCATCAGCACATCCATTTACAGATGCAATGCATGGAATCCACTACAACAAGCAGTGTTCTAAAGTGTGTCAATGCTATTTGCAGGCCAAGAAACTCAACAAGGAAATTTTTGAGACAATTTACTATCACACTCTCAGAACCTCATCTGATTTAGCAGCAGAAGAGGGTGCCTATGAGACATATGAAGGGTGCCCAATTAGCAAAGTATTTACAGCATGCCCCTTTCCCATCCTCATGTGTTTAATGGTTTGTTTGACTGTATTGTTGAGGCAAGCTACATGAGAAAGCAGCTTATTGGTCATGTATTCTAAACTGCATGTATTTTTCAGATTGCTCAACAAATTCTTCTTTCTGTCAGCAGGGTATATTGCAGCCTGACATGTGGGGAGTGCAGCCTTCTGATCTCTGGGACTGGTCTGCGTTAAGAGAAAAGATTTGTCAAAATGGTGTACGGAACTCCCTTCTTGTGGCTCCTATGCCAACTGCATCAACCAGTCAAATTCTGGGCAACAATGAGTGCTTTGAGCCTTACACTTCAAATATTTACAGTCGGCGGGTGTTGAGGTGAGAGCTTCTGTGGTCTTTGCCTTCACCAATCAGATACATTCAGTAAAGTTGAAATTTTATTTATTCTGGTGATATTGGCATATCTTCCTCCAACTGTCATGAGGCATCACACTAGCTTCTGTCTTCTTGTGATGATCAGTGGTGAATTTGTGGTGGTGAACAAACATTTGCTGAGTGATCTGACAAACATGGGCTTATGGACTTCGGAGCTGAAAAATCAAGTCATATATCACAATGGTTCCATTCAACAGATTGAAGGGATTCCTGAGAATCTAAAGAAGATTTACAGGTAGATGCTTTTAAAAAGGATTTGCTGGCAATTTTGTCTTTTTGTTGGTCGCAATCTGAGTGAGGATCATTTGAGGTTGATATTGACTTTACCTAGCTTGTTGGTAACTTCAATCCCTGGTTGTTTATCAGGACTGTATGGGAAATCAAGCAAAGATCCCTTGTTGACATGGCTGCTGATCGAGGAGCATATATTGACCAGAGCCAGAGTCTCAACATTCACATGCATCAACCCAACTTTGGAAAACTCACATCCCTTCATTTTTATACATGGTCCAAGGTATATGCTGGGCAACTAGATGTGAATTTTTTTTTTTCAGTAATGTTTTTTGGAAAATATGAGTGCAATGATGACACTGACTATCACTGGCTGTATCCCCAGGGTCTGAAGACTGGCATGTACTACTTGCGATCACAAGCAGCTGCAGATGCAATCCAGTTCACTGTGGACTCAAGCAAGATCAAGGTAATTGTGTCCATCCCCATAAACTGAAGATAACATGCATAGTTTCATTGGGGGATACTGGTGAAGGGAACATCCCAATAATTACACCATGCTATTCTGGAATAAACCATGCACACATCTCATTCAACTGATGAGCTTTAGACCCTTTTCAGATCATATTTCAAAATTCGACTGTGCTGTTTTGCAGAAGAAATCAGTTGCAACAGAGACAACTGATGAAGAGATCAAAATGGCACAGATGATTTGTTCCCTTGACAACAAGGAAGAGTGTATATCATGTAGTGGTTAGAAAAAGGAAGACCTACCTCTTACAGTGAGTAGCTGTAAGGTGCTTAGTGCTGTGATAATTAAGAACTCCAAATTGACCATTCAGGGGTTGATTGGAAAGCACCCAGCTGGATTGCTTTTTTGAACAGAGAGCACCACTTCAAACTTCAACTAAACTCAACAAATTTCTCCGTGAGCAGATTGAAGTGAGCAAGTGATTGGGAAAGTGTATTTCCTCAGCACAGAACTGTAATAGGCACAGCAATTTTCAGGCGTAGTTACACTTACTAATCCTCATGTACCATCCCCTTCTCCTTTGGGTGCATCTAGTTGTGCCACCAAATGACACTCCATGAGAAAGCTTCAATCTCTTAACTTTGGTTTATGCATCCTTTGAAGATCTCATCAGTTTTTCCAGATAGCATGTTGTCAAATAGCTCTTGGTATTGGAAGGATTGATGGTGATGGACTTACCTTTTAACAAGAATTTGTCAGCATCTGTTGTGAGGTTGTGTGAAAATAGTGTTGTCCTCCTGACCCCCAATGCATCGACAAATGAACTGGCCCTGCAAATGCAGCAAACTAAACAAGGAAGTTATTCAAAACATCTAGTGACATTGGCTGTTGCCACTCTTCCAAGTAGTTTAAAAGTATCAACAATTATTGACTAGTTCAAAATCTCTAATTTAAAAGGGGGATGTCTTCATCATCTGTATGCCATCTTTGCAACGTGTGCTTACACACTTGTGCACTATGATTTTAGTTTCTACTGCAACTAATTTGGGCTATTAAAAAATCTATTTACTTCTAAGTGTTCGTCACCATTTTTTGCCTTCAGGTTTCCTTCAACACTTCACCATACATGTGCAGTGGACTACAGTAAGACTTGAGATTACCAAGGATGAGAAATCTGTCTAGAAAAATCCATGACTGCAGTCCATTAAAAGATTTTCACGGACAAGGCTTGGATTTCTTAATAACCCTCAATTTGTTTTTAGTGTTAGTTTTGGTATAGGTCTGAATTAGTTACAAAATTTCAAGTAAATACTAAACACGCTTATTACCAGTCAATTACCGCATTTTGCCCTACTTTTGAACATTCAAAAGTCTCTCACTGAGATTGAAGATGCCTTCAATCCTTAGTGCTACTGATGCTGAGTACACACACAATTCAATGGAAATCTCAAAATTCTGTTGAGATTTTCAGCAAATCTCAAAATTAAAAACATAGGCTTAGAGCAGGTCCAAGCCAAGGTTCTTAGATTCTTTGTAAGGGTTCTTGGAAGTGCCCAAAGTCACAACTATGTGCTTGAGCCATTAACTTATATGGCTACAATCACATGCTTGGTTATCTTTTAAGTGGCTATACAGGGAGAGAAAAAAAAATCAAACAACATATGGCAATTTTTCCCCTCTAAGCTATTGCAAGTTGCAGTGTGTGTGTAAATAATGACTATTTCAAGGTTGACAAGGTTTGAATTTAGACTACCAAAAAACTTTTGTGAAACCTTTTGATAAGAGTGAGATGGTTGGAGTGGCAAAACTTGGCAATCAACTATTAGCTAGTCGTTTGAATTAGAACTTGGATTACGTATAAGCATAAAACATGAGCAATTTCTACAAGTTCATAAAATTTGAATGAAAAATTGGAACCACATGAACAATAAAGTCATCCATAAAGTGCTGCAATTAGGGTGTGAGTTTGACAAATTTGACCCTAATAGGGCACAAAATCAGTAATAGGGGTTGAATTTTTTACAAACGAAATTAACAAGGAGCAAAACTAGGTTTTGCACTGATTTTGGTGCAAAAACTAGTTTCGTGCCCTATCTTTTCTTTTTCCTGAAAGCCTGCACTACTGCATTGACATGTTTTTCTTGCTATGATTATTTTTAAACCACATGCATCTAATCCTGAATGCTAACATTTGATGTTTTAACTTAAAGAAATTTTATTACTTTACAAATAACAATACATAAGGGTTAAAAGACGGGTTAGTGGATGAAAGAGGAGCCTAGAATTTTTTTAATGTGTAAAAACACATTGACAAATCATGAGAGGGAGTTGAACCCTTGTCCTAGTAGTAGCTACACTTCTACACATGACCTTGACCTACAAGTCACACATTAATTATAGTCATAGAAAGAAAAATCAAATCTAAAGACAAAAAAAAATATTCAAACGTCAAACTAGTCAACATCATGGAAACTGGGATTTATACATAATAGGATTCAACTTGCACTTGTCACTTGAAACCTCACCCACAGAACAGTCATAGAAAGCTAGTTATACATAACATCAAAATGTAAGTACTAAGTTGTAACACATTGGTGACAACATCCAAAATCCATGCACAAGTAAATAGAAATGGAGGATTAGTGACCATTAATGTAGCAAAACCACTTGTTGCAAGGATAACAATAAAAGACTTTATTATCAATCTTTAATCACTTATGCATGAACGGGAACCCAAAACTTTGATCACAAGTCGCAATTTCATCACATTAGAGGGAAATGAACTTAACACAACAACCAATGTTTTCCTCCCATTAGCATAATGCCAAAAGTTATCCAATTTAAGGCACAATTTTTCCTTCCCCTCTATCTTGGTACATGTTTTACATTTGACTTGATGTGCCTTCTTGTTCAAATCCACCATTGATTCAATTAATGGAAGTTTTTCATTCCACATGTCTTGAAACACTTTATTTTGCACATACTTTTTTTATTTCCTTGTATATTCTTTAAAAGAAATCTAGAGGTTTGCTTCAAATGTTTAGAGGTGTTTACAAGCATGATACTAATTGATTAAAATGCTACAAATTTTATGTAATCCTTCTTGCATTTTATGCCTTCCAATCACTTAGCAACAAGATTATTCATAGCTAGCTCCTCAAGCAATGGAGATATGAGAAAGCAACCAAATTTTTTGGGTACTACCATAGTCTAATTTTCTACCATTACTTTTGACTCCACCATTTTGAGATCATGAGTTGTGTGCTTAGGTTGGCCAGTTGAAATTTCATTTGAGATCATGAATTGGGTTGGTAGGTTGAAACTTGCTTACCATGGAACTTCAAAAATTTCTGTAAGTTGAGGTGATTAAATGGCTTTGTTGCCTTGTTCACGAGATTAATCTCGATGTTGTTATGTTGCTCTTCTTGACCAAAGCAAGCCATCTCTATATCATTGCTGAAGCAAGACTTCAAGAGTGGTGTGACCTAAAACAATGTCAAACATATTCTATGGATGAGCATGAATGAAAATAGGAACCCTAAGTCGGATGGGTGACAAATGATGCCAAAGCAGTTATGTTTCAAGGATGCGAAAGTCTAGTTTCTTGTTTTTTTTTTTTTTTTTTTTTTTTTTTTTTTTCGACTTTGTTTTGTTATTTTGCAGGTTATTGTGTTTAATGTTGTTTTTCAATGGAGTGGCTTTGGTGAGTTGGTTTCAATGATGGAACGAAATCCTTGCTACTCGATTGACAATCTTCACAGTGAATGTGAATCACGACTCTTGAAGATGATTGGTATTGTGCTTTCAAGGGAGTGGAAGGATGTGGATGAAGAAAAACTATATGAAGCTAACTGAAGAAAGGAAAAGGAGTAGAGGCAATTTTGGGGGGCTAGAAGAAATTAAGTTTCGATTCTTCAAATTGTGAAGTTGTTGAGTTCATTTGGATTTTGGCAGAATAATCAACTAGGGATGGATGCCCTTTTGGAGTTCTTCTTCTCTTTAACCTCATGCTTGGTTTTCGTTGTGCCACGAGTGTCAAGAAGGGAATAGGAGGTCTAGAGTTTATATTTAGGGACCAAATGAACGGAAATGATGAAAGAGTTTAACAATTCCAGGAGCAATTGTGGTGGCAATCATCATTTGTGTTAGGTTTTGGGGAATTTGATGTGAATGTGTTTGATGTGAATGTGTAATGTGGTTTATTTTGAAAAGAGAGTACCTATCATATAGTGGGAGCTCCGGGGATTTTGGAACAAGAAGAAACTATGAGATTTAGATTGTCACAATTACCTGCTTTGTTCTTAATCTACATCCAACTTCTAAATGGAACTACATGATGATGTTGAGGTAGCATTTGTGGGGTTTTGTTGTTGAATGATGAATTGCCACACTCATCAACAACCAATTGGCTCCTTCAAAGAAAATCAAGAGAGATCTGATCCCTTGAGGTCCATCGAGTTAAAATTGTAAAGTTTATTTGGCTAAAAAGACCTTTGATTTAGGAATAATATTTGTTGTAACTTGGATTCTGCTCCTTGAAAGCTTTCAGTAAACCTTGGTGAACTTAGATTCAAAATGATAGAGAGTACCATTTCAGAATCACCTCCCCTTCTGTTTTGGTGACAGTGAAATAGAAATTGTTGAATTGTACCTTCCTGTGGAGGCTTTTAGTCCTGTTTGACTACGACAGCGCACTGTGCAAAATATCCACTGCTTGTTTACCATTATGCAGCTGTGTGAATCCTCTAGATGTAGAGACTGACAGTGCAGACTTGAAGCAAGCCAGCAAGTTCTGTGGATAGTAAGCCCACTCAATTTGCATACTAAACAAATGTCGTGCCAAGCTGTGCAATATTCCAACTACAGTGCACAATCACAAAATGCCAGTTTATGCAAATAGGTGAGGCATTATATTCAGATTTATGTCTGACAATAAAGCATGCCTAGACATATAACAGCATGCAAACTCAACTCATGCACACTGCAGCTCCTGTAGACTGGACAGGCAGTCGTTTGCACATCAATTCCCATGATATGTACCAAATGCAACTCGAAAATTCACTAAAATGGAATTCCTGTAGGCCAATTAGGGATGGAAGTTCCTCAAACCAGTTACAGGAACCCTCTTCCCTCCAATGTGTTCACTCTTTTGAAGTTCAAGAGGAACTAGGGTTCCTTCCAGAATTTCCACCATAAGGTTCTTGACCCTACAACCCAGCCATACCCAATGTAAGATGTCTGCTGTTATTGCTTCTAATGAAATTGAAAAGGTAAGAGGCAGGCTTGGAACTTCCAGGCATTGTCTGCCAGGAAAGTACCAGGAAAACTGAAGTGATGACAACAGACTCCTGTCCAGGCTGTGCCATACAAGTGAGATTGTCAAATAACCATGTTTGAACACTGCGAAATTAGCAGGCACGTGTCCAGCCTTCCAACAGAAACCTAGCCAACTTTATTGTCTCCATTGGTCAAGTGCAATCCAATCAAGTTCCTCAAGGACTGTTAGGTGGCAAATGTGGATTAGGTAACATCTGCTTTGGTTCCACTGGGGTCAAAGGAGAGCTGCGCTGTATTCCTGGGGGACACAGGCTGATTGGAGCCATCTTGTTTGTCAAGGTCCGTGCTGAGTCAGTAATTTCTGTTGGTGCTGCAGCCCTGCTTGATATGCCAGCCCTCCTTGATGAGCTTCCACCTCGAACAAATGTTGATGTATGCATGCGTTGTGTGTCTGCTAGACCTAGGATCCCCTACAAACACCGACCAACTGACTTTCAGGTCATGTCACTATTGCCATACTGGTTTCATTGTCACATTGATGCAACTAGTAAGTCATGCTCCATGCGCATAGACAGTGGTGAAAATGAGCTACATATGTCCTCTCAGTTTGAAATATGAAACCTTTCTGAAGCATCAGTAATTTGCTGGTGTCGAGAAATCATAGATACCACTCAAAAAAGTGGGAGATGGAGCCACAAGACTACACGCAAGAGGTCATCTGCAGCACATGCTCAGGATAGACAAGCACATATCCAGCTTTAACAGAAAGAGCAGTTTGACTCCGAGGCCTACTGAATCTTTGGTGATTGCTTCATCTTGTCCCGGGCTCTTGAGCTTTGGTATCTCTGATGACTTCAGACCACCAGAACCCACTACACCTGTAGCAAGCCTTTGACGAGCAGCATCAGCTGGCTCAGTGGTACGCTGAGCATCTCGCAAGGTTTGTGCTCCTGCAAAAGTAGCCCAATTTAGTCATAGTCCCATATGCCTACACGTAGCACCATAGGTGATCATAGCACCTCAACTGATCTTGGATCACTGACTTCAAACAACCAAATAAGCAACTTTCACTTTTTGGAAGCATCACAAGAAGGCAGGAGAGCACATGAAGACAATCTCAAAGCACTGTTGAGAACAAGACAACTATAATTTGAGTCCAGCTGTTCTAAACAAGATAGCTCTTGGGAATTATTAGGATCTTCATTGCCACATGTACACAGTTCATCCTCAAATCTGAATAAACAAAATTAAGTGCAAACCTGAAACATGGTCAACAACAGCCCCAGCCCCAGTTGCCCCACTGCTCGTCCCTCCAAGTGCAGGCTGACAAAAAGTCATGGACAAAAGTCTCACTTCCATGGTTGCATCAGAGGGTTGTCAGGCGACTCTGAAACCAAAAATAAAGAACTAGCCTTGACAACAAAGGATCTGGTGTAATTCAAGATCAGATAGAACAATACTTTGTTGTAATGAGACCAGACAAAAAGTCCTTTCAAGCAAGACTCATTTATCTAACATGTGGACACTGTAAAAAGGTTTATAGAAGACCTACAGAAGTACGCTGTGGGCCACCTGTAGATTGTGATTGTTGATACTTCAAAATGGTCCAGTCGAACACATAGTCAAACTGGAAACCTGCTCCAAATTGTAGCAATGCCTTAATAAAAATATGATCGACACCTTGATGTCTGCTCAAACAACCCTCATGCTCAAAAACAAGCTGAAAATCTCAAAGAATAGTTCCTCATGAAAGGGACCTACACTCTTGGGGGCACAATAAACTATTTGAATTGACAAACTTACTGAACCTAAGAACTCAAATGCTCAACATTTTGGTGTGTACCCTCACGAATGAAGAGATCACGGAAAATTCTCTTCAAATAAGCATAGTCTGGCTTGTCGTCAAATCGGAGGGAGCGGCAATAGTGGAAGTAAGATGCAAATTCTGATGGGTATGACTTGCAAAGAGCCTGCAGAAGCAACATGCTTTAATCATTCACAAAGACAAACCACTTCAATCCACAATAGACTGCAGGGAAGCATCAGCATGGCATTGTCTCTAGTTGTGTCTGTTTCCAGGCATGAACATTATCACTACTTTTAGCATACTAATCCTTTGGTGCAAGGTAGCCTATCCTGAGAACGCTAAACAAACTTTACCCCAGGATTACAACTCATTTTGGAACACTGCCACTCTTATCCATGTAATGAGCAAATCAACTGTTTGAAGCTCTGCATCTCAATTGACGAGATATGAAGACTCTCCATACTTATGGCAAAGCTAATGAACTTAGTTAGCCTCTTTGCATAAAAACTTTGAAACAGTGTTATCCATCTTCAGCAAAAGCAGAAGCCTGCTGTCACTGGGAATACTTGATGGAATTCTACTCCAAAGAACCCTTTGGAGAACTTTCATGTGGCATTGAGACTGTTGACAGAATTTAGAACAAATTTGCAAGTACTGTCATATGTGTCAAATTGTTCTCTGTGACATACCACCAACAAGCAAAACCCCAACACTGATGGAACTGTGCAAAATGAAACAAAAAAGCAGGTGCATGCACCTCAATCGTAGTAGACATTTTCTTTTCACTGATCTTCTCATACTTTTGTTTCTTGGTTCCTGCTTTCAATCCCTGCCAAGGTAGACTGCCAAAATGCAAGCTCTCAAGTCAGAAAGAATCCAGCACCTAGAGTGACTTGCAATGTAGAAGGAAGCAGAAGATGCTTACTACTAACCTGCCCCTGAGAAAGTACATTAGCACATAACCAAGAGATTCCAAATCATCTCTCCTGCTCTGTTCTGCCATGCAAGACAATCCAAACAATGATCAGCTACATGCACATAGGAAATTGATGCAGTAACAAAATGATTACAGGTGTCGCTCTGCTTGAAATTGGACCTTGACTTACCAATACCAAGGTGGGTATTGACACTTGCATATCGCGCAGTTCCAGTCAGATTCTTGTTTTCCCTGCATCACAGAGATTTGTCTTCAAACCAAGGCAGAGATAGAGGAGAACGTGTCTCTCCTCCTGATCCTACTGTTGTAAAGAGCACCATACTGATGAAAAGCATGATGCTATAGGAGACACTCTTGTCCTGCTTTAGGCCAGCTTCAATAACCTATTCAACTCCTCTGATGCAGGCTAGCAAAGGTGGTCTGTTATCAAAGATACATACAGTGTCATCATTGTACTCCTTAACCTTATCTGTGAATACCAGGTATGCCAGAGCCATTGATGCTGGGTGATCATAGCAGGACTCCTGTAGAGGGGTGTCTCTGACCTGAAAAGCAAGAGCTTCAGTTTACCTGTAAGGAATATGCTGATGTGTTGAATAATCACGATATTTCTTTGCAAGACCGAAGTCAATGACATAGACCTGCAGAGGTCATCTCCAACATGAGTCAATATTTCTCACCTTCCACACCAGAATGCCTTCAATTTCCACGCAACCCAAGCTCAGTTCAGGAATTTCATTTGATAAGGCCCTCACTTTTAACACAAAAGTGCTCCCCTCTCCAGAATTGTTTGCTTGCCTGATCCAGCACACAGAAGCAGGAAAGCAATACCTGATTGGACCGCCTGCCAAGGCCCATGAGGAAGTTGTCAGGCTTGACATCTCTGTGAATAAAACTCTTGGAATGCACATACTCCACTCTGTTGATCTGTCAGGTAAATACGGAGTTAACCCTGCAATACTAGAGTCACAGAACCTGGATGTTGCTCAACACAAGACAGCCATGGTGACATTCCAAAAGGAAATGGAAATACAACAGTTGCTAATTCTAGACTGCTTGCCTTTATCAGGACAACTAACCAGCCACAAAAACCAATAACAGCAATTATGACACAAAAACGTGTAGCAAGCTCACAGATTACAAAC
>Ga0209611_10013680_pt1 | contig 11069 bp, 9 predicted proteins | sample S1TSphgellanicum_3_FD_187693 | JGI IMG/M metagenome (GOLD analysis project Ga0209611, IMG submission 187693) | Host-associated microbial communities from peat moss isolated from Minnesota, USA - S1T2_Fc - Sphagnum magellanicum MG (SPAdes) (version 2) | ecosystem: Host-associated > Plants > Peat...
TTATTTATTGAAAAATTAAAAAAACAAAACATAATAAATTAAAGGAAAGTATTAGAATATCAATAAAAGGAATAATTACAACATGAACAATAGTTATATGAATATCACATGTATTATATTTTTTCAATTTTCATGCAATTAAAATGGTTTGATTACTAAATGTACTAATTTGATTGATGTAATATGATCAACCCTTTTATTGAATTTTTATTATAATCAGTTTTTAAGTGTTGAACTTTATTAATGAAGATCATAGATATTTCTTTATGATTAAACTATCATTAAATATTAAATTGTATATTTTAAAATAAAATTATGAACATCAAAAAAAATCTTCAAAAGCATGGGTCCTCTAAGTAACTAAAATGCATGTAAAACTACCTAGTTGAATATTTTCCAACCAAACATTTATAAACAAAATAATTGATTGTCTATTACAATTAAACTTAATAATATAATCTTGCAAATGCACATAATGGGATCAACATCCCACTTAAGTTGTCTCCCCAACATTCATTCATTGAAAAATCAAATTGTATACAACAAAATTGATTGCATACATTAATTATAGTTTTAAAAAATATTCACACATATACACATTCCATTTGTAAAATATATCCACAATTGTGGATATATTTTATGGTCTTCAACTACATCATCATTCCTAGCATATTTTGCCAATTACCTCCATCCACATATGTTTACAAAATCAATCATCACAAACATGTTTGTTAAACCTTCTATCCTAGATTGAAGAATTCAAATTGTTTTTTTGTAAACAACAAAAACTTCCACTACAAAAAAATAAACAAGATTTTTTTTTTTTTTGGGAAAAGAAATTAAGAAGAAGATGATGATAGTTATGACGATAAAGATGATGAAACAAAACAAGCTACAACCATTTTCCAATTTAAATTCATTTCAGGTGAATGATAAAACTTACCCATGAGAAAGTTCTAACATTTAATGTTATTTTTGTTCAGTACAAGTTGTCTTCTTACTTGGTTTCGTATAACTTTGAAATTATCAATGACTAAAAACCTTTTTGTTGATGTCTTCAATTCTTAAACCCATCCACCATTAAATATAAGTAATTAAAACATCAATTTTACAACAAATAAACTTTAAACTGTAATAAAACATGGGATGGATTTGTATGGAATACATGTGAAAATGCAACCTCCATTGATTAACAATATTCAATATTCCACTTTTCCCCATTCCTAAAATAAATCTTTGAAGTTTATAATATCCAGAAATAAATAAATAAGTGTTTCAAGAAAAACAAAACTTGCAAATTTATCCATAATTGTTTTAAAAAAAGATTTTAAATAGTTATTCTTACCTTGTCTCTTTAGAAATTGCAAGTAACCTTAATTCGAACATTATTCATTTAAATTTCAAAAAAGTATTTTTAAAATTTCAATATTAAAATATAATTTATATATTAATTTTGATAAATACATATAAAAATGTGTAGGGATAAGAATTTGACAAATCAATAGATTTGAACGATTTGTAACTATTGATACCATCACATATGTAAAACTTGGAGCAAATGAATTTTTAAAATCAATAATAAATTTAGATTTAATTGTTACACCTTGTGCTTTATGACCATTTATTGCATATGCTAATACAATCGGAAATGATGTTTTATAATAATATGTTTTAGAATATTATGTATGTTGTGATGTTTGTCTTTTTTTTAACACTATTTGTATATTTGTACTTATAACTTTGATAGTAATACTTGTAATTATTTTATCATTATTAAATGTAATAGATGTTACTGTAGCAAAAGTTCCATTCATAGCTCCTTTTGAAATATTTATGTTTTTTGTGATCATTACTCTTGCACCAATAGTTACATATCTAATATGATCAAATTTAGAATCATGTAATTAATTTTTCACATGTTCAACACCCATAGCATTAGTTTCCATCATGACATCAAAATTTTGATTAACACAAAAAATATTTTATGTATTATTAAATAATTATACTTGTTAACATCTTTTCAATGTGAACATAAAATAGTAATATCACTATCAATATGTGATAACACTTTAGTTTTTGAAACATAACAACATGACAAAACATTATCAATTTCATTTTGTGTAGGTTTTTTAATATGTATATTAAACATTGGAAAAAAATAAAATCTATAATATGTCTCATAGATGTTTGTAAAATGTGATGACTTGCATTCAACCAACATGGAGCCATTGAAATGTGACAAAGTTTACAATACAATTCATTCTTTTTCAAAAAATGTTTATAAATCGTAGGCAATTATGCTAAATCTCCTACCGATAATAATAATATATCATATTATTTTGAGCTTGTTTTAATTGTTGTTCTATTGCACATAACATAATGTTAGTCTTCATCAATAATAATAACATTTGCACATTTAATGATTGTAATATATTACTTGGTTGTGGTAAAATAGAAACATAACTAGAAACATAAATTCTAAATTGAGTATGTATAATACAAGCATGTTGGGATAATTGTAAAGCTATAGTTCTAGTTGTTGATGTTAAAAATACATTTTTGCCTTATGTTTGAAAATAACGTGTTAAATATTTCACAAAGAATTTTTTTCCACTTCTAGGAGTTCCTTCTAATACATGTAATCCTTTTGTTTCATTAATCAAAATATCAAATATTTTCAATTGATCATCATTAAGTACGAATTTTTTTATTTCATCTTTAAAATCATGTTGAACATATTTTAAAATATTTGATGTATCTTCATTTACATGTGTTTCACATGTAAACATTATTTCTTCATTATTCATATTTGAATCTAAATATGGATATTTTTCCCAAAAAAATTGAAAAAGTTGAATATGTTTTTCATTTTCAATTTTTTTTTGATTTGCATATTGTATTGAATATGTTTTTAATGATTCAACATTATGTAAAAATCCCCTTATTTGATACTCACATACATAAGACTTTTCAATATTTTTTTCAAAATTTTTTTTATTACGAAATGTTATTTTTTGCAATAAAATATTATTAATTTTTTTTCACTATTATACAATATATGAAATTTTGTAAATCTAATTAGTTTTTTTTTCCATAAATAATAAAACCAAGATCATCTTTTCCAAAAAATTATAAGTGGAATATATTTATGATCATGTGCGTATTGTTTAAAATATTGCATAAATGTTAAATTTTCAAATATAATTGGTCTCGAAATATAAATATCAATTGGATGAAAACTTTAAAAAAATTATTTTGTAATCAATTTTGTTCGAAGTAATGGTGGTTTTGAATCAAAATATTTACAATTCAATATTTTTGTACAATTGGTATTTTTAAACATATAAATGATGTTTCTGTTGTTGATACATGTTTAGATATAATTAAATTGGAAATTAATTGTAATTGTATTATGGATGCAAGTTTTAAACCTAGTTGTTCTGCATTTTTTGTATTCAAATTTAATTTTCCATGTAGTTCACATTTCATAGCATACTTTAAAAGATGAAAAGACCAATAAGAAGATGTAATATGTAATATGTTCACATGTGCTCCCCAAAGAAATAATAATGTTGGATGATTTGGCACAACATTTCAATCTTCATATCGTGGTCTATAGGATTCCCGTTTGTTTGTTTTTTTTATTTAAAAAAATTAGGTTTGATGTGTGGAGAATATGGAAATTCAAATTTACAAGTTCCATTATGTCCTTTTCGAATACAATTATTTTGACATTCATGAAGTTTTTTTCATAGTACCATTTTAAATAATTTAAACATTAAACTATCATTTGGTGGAATAAATGTTTTAGTTATTTATCAAATATAGTTGGAATAACATCTATTATTTCATTTCTTATCCTTTGCAAATCATTTTCATTAATCCATAATATTATATGGGCATGAATAGATTCACAGTGTTGTAATTCATAATGTATAACATATTTTTTAATTTTGCCTAAAATGCCATTGTCTTTTAATATAAGTTGATACATAAACATGCTTACATGATAATGAAGTAATGTAACACATTTTGCCAGACAATCTTTCCATGACATATTTTTATGTATTTGTTTAACAAGATATTCCATATCATTAAATTTAGGCCATCTTGTTGATGCCATTTCATTTGTAGTTAAAGTTTTTTAAAAATGAAGCATACCAAATTCTTCTACCATTGTTAGTAAATCTTGTAACTATGATCTATGCCATGTAGGAGAACCTTGAATCGATTATGGAAGTTTGTATTTTATTATATGTCCCAAAATTTCAACATCAGTCATTTTTTGGATTTTTTGTTTTAATGGTTTGTATGTCTTTTTCTAAACAATTATTAGAAGTATGTTTAATCAATTGAAGTGATTGTCAAAGATCATACATGACTAACAAATTTGGTTTATGCCATGTAAATGATGAAAATAATGAATTCATTTGAAATTTTAAATATTTGTGTATTGTCATTTTACCATCATAAGCACCATACCCATATGGAAATAAAAAAGGGAATAAACTAATTTCTAAATTTATATTTTTTGTATTATCTTATAATCCATTAGATTGAACTATAAGGTTTTCATGACATACTTCATTTTTCTGTAATCTTCTTGTCATATTTCCCCTGATAAAGATATCTTTATTTATGTGATGTTATGATTTAAAATGCAAATAAAATAAAAGTGATAATTTTTTTATTTCATCAGCAACATGCATCCTTTCAAATCCATTATTAGAAATGTTATTTTTAAAAATAATTTCATCAACAATGTTTAATGATAAAATACACATGTTATTAAATTCATTAGATTGTTCAAAAATAGTAATGTATTGTTTATACCATGGATTACTTTTCATATTTTGAGAAAAAAGAGGAGAAATAATATTTATAATAGTTTGATGAGATATTTTCTCATCTAAAATACCATCCCAACTCAATAAAAGACTATTGAATAAACTTGAATCTATTATTTCACATGTGCTAAAACCCCAATTTTTTTTTGTATATGTAATCCAATATTTAAAAAAGAAAACAATTGTATATAAAATGGATGTTGAGACAAAAGTGTTTTCATATAAATTGGTGATTGAAAAACAACATATTTTACATATGTTGGCGCATCACGTTCAATATGACATTTTGAACATATATATATATATCTCCTTTCCATTTGAAGTAGTTGTATAATCAAATAATAAAAAATTAGCAATGTCATAAAGTGTACATCCAAGTTCATTAGTATTTACATTATTATATAGACTATTTAATTTTTTTGAAATGTTTATGTTGATGATTAAGTTTGGTTAGACCACAAATTGCACAACATACCATGTTTTTAAACACATTTGTCGAATAATTAATCTATTTATCATATAATTCATTTCAAGCATTCCAACTACAATCATAAGGTTGATAATGTTGCATTTGCCGCAATCGAACTTGATCATAAACATCCTTTTTGAATCTCATTTTTCACAAATATGAAAAATGACATGTGATTTTCAACCTACCATATCCCTACAAAACAATTGGAAACCATATCAATATAAAAAAACTACTCCAAAAGAAATTACAAAAAAATAATACTTCAAATTAATTAACCTAATAAAAAATGTCACTATTTAAATTGAACAAATATTTTTCACATCCAATATACATGATGCAATTTCAACCCTATCCCATAAACATCTAAAACCAAACAATCTAAGGTTAAACATATGTTCATAAAATATTTATTTTTCATTCAGTTTTTATGAAGTAAGACAAACATAAATTCATTTATATAATCTTTCAATATATCCATTGAACTTTTTTTGGATAAAAACTCATTTGTACTTTGGACTAATGATTCAAGAATCCAATAAAACCACTACTACACATCTCACGCATAAATGTCTATTGTGTCATTAGTTATTGGCTTTTTAAAGCTTGTCTAACAATGTTTCTTTATATGCAAAAGAGGGCACAATGGATGTCATTGTTGTTGCTTATCACCTCGTCTAATCATAGAAAAAATATGTCATTTTGATGGAGGTCAAGCCTTTTGGTACCAGTCATTTCAATAAATGTCACTCTTTATTTCAATGGCTTTAGTTTAAAACTGTTAACAACATTGTTTATTATATGTGCAAAATTATGAGCATAGATCAGTGAAATTTATTCTCTTCTATAATTTACTATAAGGTGACACACTAATTGAAAATGTGGAAATGCCATGTAGTGCAACTAAATGCCATGTGTGTTTGTGGGATCCTATGAGTAGTTGGGTATACACCAGATTGTGATACATGAGCTTAAAAAATCTAATATGCCATATATTGTAATATGGGTTATTTGCTTGTTCAGATGGAATTCAAACCGAAAGGACTCAAATGATATTGCAAATTTAGGTAATTGGAAACGGGGCCCAAGAGATTCAAAAATGTGGCCCCACTAGATTAATTGGATTTTGCCAAGTTTATTGTTTTGATCATTTGTCAACTGCATCAATCATGCCATCTTGAAGGCCACAAATCAGGCTAGCGATTTCTCAAGCCTAATGATTTCAATGCATAAAACATTAACTTTTGCTGAAAAAATGGATGGTAGGACAAACTTAGAGATATATGGTTTTAGACATATTCAGACATTGTCCAATTCTGTCCCACTCGTCAAAGAGAGTGAAGGCACAGAGAGATGCAGTGGAGACAAAGTTAGGTGGGATGAAAATCAAGCAGACTTTGGAAGTAGGGAGCCCTATTATAATCATAGAAGCACCACCAATGCTCAAACCAGCAGAGCCAATGCCTATCTATGCAACCCAATACTGGTAGGTTAAAACCTAACATCTCCAATAACCTTTTTATTGGGAAAAAAATACTGGAAAAAACTCCCAATATCTATGAGTGTGGTTTTTGTTTCCTTGCAGAGAGAAAAATATTATTGAATTTTTGCAGTGCAAATTTATTTGCCAAGGCACAGTGTGTTCTCTTGCACAAACAAAATCCCTAAGAAGCAATTTCATACTGATCAAGATTTGTGGATTATTCATAGCAGGCCTAAGGATGTATGGGCCGTGCATTATGTATATGTTTTTTTTTGTCTATCAGTCACAATAACAACAATAAAAGAAAAAGAACATTAAAGAGAAAAATAATGGTTGTTTGCATCAATTCTTCATGTATACCCACTACTGACTCTTCATCTACACCCACTGTCGGAGCCATTGCTTTGCTTCAAAGAAAAGAAATATTTCCATGGGAACATATAAAATTGGGGGAGCTCCTTTGGCATAACACCCTAGGGTTCTCCTGAGGTTCGGGAACACCCTTGGGCTCACACCCTTGGGTGCCCCTCCCTTGGGTGCCAATCCCTCAAGAGAACACACTCGTATGAGAACCTCCCCTACAACAAAGTGGGTTAGGTTTTAAAAATTGTGAACCTACCCATATGATATTTTCCAAGCATATAAGTCAATTACAAGAAATATAAATGTCTCGTGGAATTTCTTAATGATACCAGTTTTTAGCAAGTTTCAAAATTTGCAGTCAGAATATCAATAACTGACCATTTTACACTTATTGGAAATTAGTTTTGTTCCAAATAAGTGACCAAAATTGGACATGCCCTCTCTCTCTCTCTCTCTCTCTATATATATATATATATAGCTTGTGCCTTGACCACAATAATCAAGCCTCATTAAAAGTTTGTATATCGAGATATGAGAAATGACTCTAAAGTTTGTTGAAGTCTAATCCATAATCTACATGATCTACATAGTCAATACTCAATTCCATTTCACTTTCACTTTTACAATCCATGGTATTAAAGTAGGGAAGACACTAGATATTAAATATATAGGAACTTATTACAGGTGAGCATAAAATTTCATTTCAATGTACTAATAAAAATTTGTGATATCAAATTAAGAAAATGATTCAGGCTTAAACTGTTAGAAACTTGTTGCAGGTTAGCAAGCAATTTCAATCTAGTACAAGAATTGCCTTGTAACATTGGTGATCCAGACCTTGTAATAGATCTATTAATACGAATATTAGATCAGAAAATTACTTGGGGCTTATTGCAGGTTAGCACACAACTACATTTCAATCTACTACAGTAGTAGTTCAAGCATATCTCAAAGAGTAGTGTCACCAAACTTTTGATCTGGAATTGTATTATACAGACTTGTATAATGCCCTAATGTTCAAGAAAACCCAAAAGCCATGTATTATTATAGTCTATGACGAGGTACAAGAGTGATGAATGTCCCAAACAAATCCAAAAACCAGAAACAAATGAAGATTGCCAGATTATGGCAGAGTTCAAAGAGCAATGAAACCCTAGCCAAACTATAACCCCTAACCAAATATACCAAGTGTGAACTTTATTGGATATTGTGAACTTCAATGAATGCTCCTATCATTCTAAACCCTAAAACAAAAGAATACATATGAGCTCAGATGTCGAAAAATACATTGGAAAGTTCATGGGAAAAATCACTACCTCCTAACATAGGTGCAGTATGGTCCTCTTGTATGCTATCTGGAAAATGACCACTATCATCTCCAAATTGAGCTGGACAGTAGTTGTTTGCAACAAATTCCCTATGCTGCCAGTGTGGGCAATTTGAGCAGGAAAATCTGACCAAACAGAGCAACACCAGACAAACCAAAATTTTGCACATATAGACTACTTGATTAGTCACATAAATTGACAGGTAGAACGAATACAGTACACGCTGAATTAGAATTGGGTATAGCATTCACTTGAGTTTTTGGGCACAGAAATAAGGGAATCAAACTTCCCAATTTAGGATGAGATCACTTAGTGTGGACACACCTATAATCCAAGTGACCTTGCCTTTAGTGCACCTATTTGCTACACACTAGACATATATCGGTTCTGCTGTCATATTTCTTGGTGCCTTGTGAACTAGATTGGCATTCTGTTCAGTTTCATAAATGGTATAGAAATGGGAAAATATTCTGGAAGGCTAAGGATTACAAGGTCTAGATCACCAATATTACAAGGCATTTCATGCCAACCGATTAAGAAGGAAATGACCACCATTAGTGCATCCTGCACACAAACCAAACTTGTCAAAACTTCCATGGCATCCAAGAAAAATCTGAGACCAGGAGAAAACATTTTACATCTATTGTTCATAGTACAAGAGTGTTTGGTCAACTTTCCACACTGCCTTAATGGAATCTTTGATGTCTGGATTATTCCAAACATCCTGCAAAAATCTGCAAAAGGTGGAGTATTCCACCTCTATCACCACTTTTTACTGATCCTGCATCAGTTCCTCAGAACTCTCTTTCTCAAATGGGAAAAAGTCCACAGTTGACTAGAATTTGTGCTTTCCAGGAACCTACTTTCTACATACTGTAAAGAAACAAATCAAATGGAGAGAACTTGGTTGCAAATATTTACCAAAGTGTGGATTGCACTTAGCGCCACACTTTGCCGTAGACAACACTTTTGCAATCGATAATCCCCATTTCAAGAATTAGCTTTGATGGTGTTCCATCAATGAATCAAACTTAAATTCTCCCCCAATTGTCACCCCATCAGTTTCAGTATGGATGAACTTGGCACTGCTATCCAGTTGTGAAAGTACTCCTCTGTGCAAAGGAGCAGGACAATTGGCTCAAAAACCCCAAACATTGTGAACCAAAAACAGCATGCTGCTCCATACTGGCACCTCCTTATTCCTACTGCTGGTTGTCAATGAAGACTCACTCGTTGTTGCCAACCAAATGAATGCTCACTTGTTGATGCCAAAGGCCCAAAACGAAGCTTGTTTCTCTCTTCAAGCTTCCTTTTTGACTCTGATGACAAGCTTGAAAAGCAAGTGTAACAATAGCAATTGCTGTCAAGGCCACACTGTCCTCGAGGTCCATGGGGTGAAATGCGGGTGTGTTTCACACAAAACACACGCTGGCATTCTCGGCAGTAGTGATTGTTGAGTTTCATCCACCAATCATGGACAGAATGCCAACGATCGAACCTCGTCTTGCATCCTTCATGATTACATCTGCAATTCCACCTCTTCATTAATTATGTGGCAATGGAAAATGAGCAATGTTACACTGATGTAATGCAGATATTGCTCAATGTGTTGCCAACAAACTTGCATCTCTCCAGCAGAATAATTTGCTCACAACTGTAGCAAGAACTTCTCAATACAACCTAGAGAATTGCAACCTTATAGAGATTGACCCATAATATGATTTATTCCAAAAAACTAGATCCTCAGCAAGTGCAATATCTTTCACTTTGAATCCAAAGCCCTAACCTCCACCAAAAGCATTAATCATGACACTTCCATCATACCAGGATACACAAACTTTTTCTGGAGTACTCTACCTAAACAAAACTGAGGGGTTCTCACCTCTTCTTACTCCACCTGGTGTAGGGAGTGGGACCCTCCAGTCGAGCACGAGGAGAAGTGGATGCTGCAACTGACCTCTGATCTATTTCATCGTCTGTTTCTGTCCCTGACTTACTATAGCTTGAAGATCTCCCTCTCACCTCAATGGGACTTAAGCTTGGGTAATAGCCATTGGACTCCATTAGAGAATCAGCACTTGCACTGCGGCTGATTAGTGGCCTTCTGCTATATTCCAGGTCTGAAGAAGATGAAGGAACCACAGCTGGCAATGGTTCAGGGAACAACAATGGCTGCTGAGATCCTGTTGGTGATTGGACTCCAGTCCTTGAACGAGTCCATATTATAAGGCTTTCCCAGCTTTCCCAGGCCGTTACAAGACACCGTGCAAATATCCTCAGCCATAGATACTGACTTTCTAGGGCTTGGACCAATTTCATCCACATTTGCTCTTTCAAATACCTTAATGCTGCTGACAAGACATAGAAAAAATATGCATGCCTTGAAAGGAGTGCAAATAGTACAATAACCACAGAATTCAGCCATGTGATTGTGCCACTATTAGTATTGTCTCCAATATGCTGTTTGACCTGAGTTTTCAGAACAGAGTCAACCTCTTGTGGCTGAAGAGGTGGAACCCGTGCACTTACACTAAGCGGGACTGCTGGTGCCAGATTCTCCCCAGCCATGCATCCATCTG
>Ga0209611_10013681_pt1 | contig 11068 bp, 8 predicted proteins | sample S1TSphgellanicum_3_FD_187693 | JGI IMG/M metagenome (GOLD analysis project Ga0209611, IMG submission 187693) | Host-associated microbial communities from peat moss isolated from Minnesota, USA - S1T2_Fc - Sphagnum magellanicum MG (SPAdes) (version 2) | ecosystem: Host-associated > Plants > Peat...
GTGCTTCCATTTATATAATCCACCTTTATATATGTTTAGATAAGCCTTATGTAGCACCTTAGGTAACCCTTCACTTAAATAATCTTGTAAATAATAATTAAGTATCCCTTAACTTAAGTAAGCCCTTCTGTGATTTTAAAATATCCCCCTTAGGTAGCTTTTAAATAGCCTTATAAATTGTATTATATGGATAACCTTAAGTTCTACTTGAACTAAAACTGGCATGTGGTTAGAAAGTGACCACGGTGGTTAAATTTGCAAAATTATCTTATGTTTTCAAGGCTAGTCTAGTTTTTCAGTGACTTTATGGATAGCTCAAAAACGGTGGGTGAGAAGGATAGTCAAGAGAAAAGTGAGGTTGAAACCTAATATTATTTTATATGGATAACTTTATTGTCCCAAACTGCAATTTGACTATCATCTTGAGTTTTAAGGAAATCAAGGGTGTGACACATTCTTGCACACTTTCAACATGAAGATATGCACTCACAAAACCCACTTGGAAGTGGAACTACTATGTAGTTGTAGTCTAACAAGTAAGGTGGTTCAATGTAATGCAATGAAGTTCACTAAGAATCTGATGCGTTATCTCCACTTGGAAAATACAAAGACATTATGAGAAAATCGTAACTCACCATGATGGAATGTGAAGGGGCATTATGTTGATGTTCATTCAATGTCACGCTTGATGGTTGAACCCCTTTTGTTCCATTCGTCATAACATCTACATACAACCTCATAATCTAACATGCATTGGATTTTTGAAAAGTTAATCTAAAAAGGAGCCATGTTAGAAAATCTTATAAGTTTTTTTTTTTTGATCAAGAGTTAAGCCTTGGGACTAAAAATCACTTTGCTTAGATTGAGGAAAAAATAGACAATTTCAACCCCCTCTACTTCCGGCAAGAATAACTCCTTTACAACAAACCCGATGACGCTGAAATTTGAAAAGAACCTTTTACACCTCTTAAACAAGAACTGTTTTAAGTTTGACACAAATCCAATGGTGGATTTGGGAGGAACAACTATTTGAAATAAAACACTAGAAGTTTTGTCATGGAAATCCTTCCATGGACTCCACTACAAACACCCTCTACTCCCGGCAAGTGTAGTTCCCTTACACCCAACCAATGATGCTAAAAATTGGAAAAAACCTTCTACATTTCCTAAACAATAACTGTTTTAAGTTTGACACAAATCTAACGATGGATTTGGGAGGAACAACTATTTGAAATAAAATTCCAAAGGTTTTGTCATGGAAATCTGACACGCTCCTAAGTCCTTGGTTAGTCCCAAGTTGGGACTAACTTGTTCAAGTTGCGGAATTGGGAAGGACTCGGGGCATGCTCCCAGCTCTCAACACTAAAAAGGGTAGAGGGGCATGCTGAAGCTTCGGGATTGGACTAGGAAGAGGGATAAGCTATTCACTCACTCGAACCTGCATAAAACCAACCAACAAGTTGATTAGTTCGCATTTTGGAACACCTTTGGTGCTAAGACAAGCCACGGGTAACCTTGGACTCACTTGACTCACAACGGCCCAGACTCGGGGGAAGCCACCACTTTCCCCCATATAGTATTCTCTGCGTCTCACCGCTGCACTTGCATCCGAATGGCACTTTTTCCTGGGACTCCCAAAGTGGAGTCCCGAAATTGTCCCGGTTTGGACTCCCGGGACTTTGGGTGTTCATAACTTCTCGCTCCGACCTCTGATTAGGACGAAGTCAAAGTAGCTCTCCTCGAGAGCTTTCCAACAGTGTGTCGCACTCCACCTGCACACACCAGGATCGGTCGATTCTCGACTTTTAGTGGTCAGGAGTCAAACTGCTAGTTTGACTTCCGGCCCTTCTTTCAACCATAACTCATGCTACAGATGTCCAAATGGCTCATGCGAGGCCATTTTGGACATCTACACTTTAAGGGCTTTCCAACGGTATAATAAACATTTCAATGCAAGGTGTTTTGACCCCTGCAATCGTGTTCTAAGTTTTCAAGAGTCCTTGAGGACTCCCAAGACCCATTTTCGGGAGTGTGAGTGACGACCTCACATTTCCTCCAAAGTGGGGTTGTGATAAAATCCTTCCATGCTTTTCTTGCACACATTTTTTTTATGAACAACATTTTTTCACAGACAAGAACTAATTTTTTCTTCACACATTCCTTCTCTTCCTTTTCCCTTCCCCCAACCCCAACACAAGATACTCCTCTCTAATCAGTGGCCTCTTCATCCTTCAAGAGCCAATGATAATTGAGCATGATTTGCCCTCCAATTGATTTTAGGATGAGAATTTCTTGGGCCCAATGAGACATAAAAAATATTCCATCTTCCAAACAAATAAGATGACAATCCTCATGACTAATGGGATTGGAGGACTCATCCTTCCCCTTATCTTGGATATCTTGATGAAGTTCTTGAACTTGATCTTATCCTTTCCGTTCGTTGACCCTCACATCCTATTTTTTCATCCTAATTATTTTAAATAACTAACTATTAGGACAATTTATCGATAGTAACAAGTAAACATCCTTGAGTCTTTACTTGACTAAATCAATTCAATGGTTGAAATAACATCCTTGCGTACCAGTTACTCTTTTGATATCCCCTACTTATTTTTTCTTCCATGCACTAATTAACTATGTAGTACATAGCAAATTGGAATTAAAATTTACATCACAAAAACCCCCCACATATTTCTAAATCCACTGTCAAAATTAGGGTTTGATGAATCCATTAGATTTAGGATGTTTGAGTTTTCATGAGGTTTCGCCGTGACTCCCACACCTTACACCTACCCTAATTTGTTAAATAAAAAAAATCTCGACCCCTTCTAAACGCAAGTACCATATTATTTCTACTACCCTCTTGGTTTTTATTGATGCAGGTCAGAATTTAGTCATGGCAGATGATGTCGCTATGCCCTCGAATCCTCCAGTTTCACTAGTAAAAAAGGAAGAGTTTGAAAAAGCATTGCTTGACATGAATGTCTCTCAACGATTGTGTGAAAAAAAATCGTCCAGAAGAATGGTGCGCACTCAAGTCGATCGTTCGGCATGGGATCGTCGATTATTTCCTAACCTACATGCTTTAGTAATCTATTTAGAAATTGTTCCTGCTTGTGGAGCCGCACCAAAAAGGTTTGAAAAATGTCAATGTGAAGACAACGATGTTCGTCTTGTCGAACTTGGGTTCCCGGTGATGACCATTATCGTTGGCTGCGAGGCCCAATCAACCCCCTTTCCATGGAGTATCAAGCCGAATACCTAGCTCGCACCATTCGTCGCATTCTGGAGTTTTTGCAATTGTGATCTATCCCCTTAAAGTTGTTTAGTATGTTATAATTCACCTAATGCCACTTAGGTGGAAATGTTAATACTTAAGTTTGATTTTGATTCTATTTAAGAGTTTAATAGAAGTGAAAACTAAATAAAGATGTATTAGGACTGCATCCTAGAAATCTTTAAGGTACATCATTTGTGCTTGAAGATTATTCTACAGACTAATTTAATATTGTCATGGCGAAATGTTATTGTTAATTATGGGCTTATATTTCCAATATATCAATAAATCACATCTAATTCTATATCCCCTTTCCCTTCTCTACAACATAAAAAGATAATGCACTTAAAAAGGTTTATTAGGTCCTAAAATTAATTAAACCTTGCATCAATTTAAATAAAAGAATCTTTTACCCTGAAATATTCAAAGGCTAATTCAACTCTTAATAATTATTACTTGGAGGTTTATCAAGGTTCAAATCATTAATATTAAAGAAAACTATGGAACTAAAGCTTAACAATTTATGGTATTATAATCCATGCCTCACAAAGGGTTTTATTCCTAGGTTATAGCTTATGTCAATAGTTGAAATTGTACATGCGACTATTAATCATTTGTGATTACCTTTGAACATTTTTGTAATTCTTTCTTATATTAGTCATATTTGTAACTACATTGCAACTAATTTGCAATTATTCTAGTTTTCATCCTTCTATGTGAACAACATTTTGTTTGGTTTTCATCCAAGAAGAACAATTTATGTCCCATTAGTTGCAAATGTGACCAATTTAGTATACAAAGGTGTATTTTGTGTATTCTCAGAAATATAATTGGGTATATTATAATTTACAAATGTATATTTTGAATATATATGAATGACCATATTACAAGTTTATCCAAGTTATTTTATTATACTTCATAAAATTATTACAAATGGCATTTATTATTTTATATTATGTATTTTTAACTACATATACTAAAAAATTAAAATTCAATATTAGCTCTGATTATTTTACTACATAATGATGATGATGATGATGATGATGATATTATTATTATTATTATTATTAGATATTTATAATCTACAAAAGGTATGAAAATTGACATAGTAATAAAAATACAAATAATAGAATAATTAATTTAAAATAACTTGGGGTTCACGTTGCTACGAACTACCAAAGACAATGAAATGACAAAAAAGAAATAAGGATTAATTTGTGAAAACTTTGTTATTTTCACATATATATAAGATTCAAATTGTACAAAATACCACCCAATTGAAATATAGGATTTAGTTAGCCAACCTTGTTTTTAATTCATCGAAATCTTGGAAGCAATTAGGATGGATAAACATTAAATCAGCTAAGTATGTGGGGATTAAACTACATGTTTACATGTGTATGAAATTGGAATGATAAAAAATTCCAAAAAACAAAGATATTGAAATATAATTATTTTGGCATACTAAATGCAAAAAACATGAATACATACTCACCTTTTGCATGGACATGTTTGCTCCTTTGTTAATCTTTTGACATAACCTTAGCATATTCAAATGAAATAACACATATTTACATTTGTATGAAATTACATGTTTACTTGTGTATGAAATTGGAAAAAACACAGATTCCACTAAAATTTGAAAGGACACAAAGATTTCAAAAGACATTCCAAAAAAAAAAGATTTGTTTATCTTTTGATTATCTTGAAATCCATAAAGACATTTTGAAACATTACAACTTGTAAAATGTTATTTCTGAAGATTCCAATTTGGATTTGACCTTTAATAAATTTGTAGTTTGGAACTATATTTTTGTATGACCTCCAACTATAACTCATCCCACCGAAACCACCTTTGATGAAATCATCATCAATAGAATTTTATTATATTTTAATATTTATGTACATATTTTTAAAAATTATTGAAAAAATTACTTTAAAATCTAATAATTTTTTATATTATTATAAAATTATAAATATAAAATATTTATTATAATAGTTCATAAATAACTATAATGAGTGAAGTAATAATATGAATAATAAAAAAAAATTAACTAACCTTGGCTACCAACTAACTACAATAATAACTGAATTAATGTCATTGTTATTGTTAAATATTTATATTTATATTAATTATTAACTATAAAAAGGAAAATATAATGGGAATAATTATAGTAAAATAATTAGCCTAGGCTAGGTTTTAATTATATTATAAGATTTTTAAAAATTTTACTTAATATTTATAATTGATAGTTAATAGTTAATAATTACTGAATATTTCAGCTATTATATAATTTTATTTGGTTACAAAATATTAATTAATCAGTTCTTAGTAATTAGCTATTTATTTCACTATTAAATACTTATTAGTTAATTAAATTGGTTGAAAAATCATTATAGTTAACATATAATTAAAATTAAAAATTATTTTTGGGTATTTAGCTATTAAATTTATTTATATTTATTAATAAACTAGTAATATAATTAATTTGTTAACTATATTAATATGTTATCAAAATGTATTGATGATTATTATTATTATTATTATTTAGTTGGATAGTTTATTAGTGAATTAGTTAGTTTTTTATGTAGTTATTAGTTAATTATTTAACAAGTTTATTAATAAATTAATATTATTTATGGTTAATTAGTTAATTTATTAACTAAGTAGTTATCTAATTATTTAATTATTTATCTAGTTAGTTAGTCACTTATTTACTTAATTATATAATTTACAAAAATTAAAATGAGGATAAAAATATGGGATAAACCTTTTTAGTTGGAAATAGTTTACAATTAAAAATGTTTAGTCGCAAATTACTTGGAGCAAAAACATTTATCCCATATGCTTTATTGACACTTGGAAGTTATCATACGAACTACAAAAGGACTTAATGTCAACAAAACACATGGCTTAACTACTAATGCATGAAATGCATTTTATAGTAACCTACAAACATTGTATGACCAACACAACTATAGCCCAAACCATATATGGAACTTGGATGAGACAGGTGTTCAAGCATGCTGACCATTGGGAGCTAGGGTTTTGGCTAAAAGAGGGACAAGCATAATTTACAACATCATTCCTAAGTTTTGTGAATGGCTAACCATAAATTGTGTAATGAATACAACAAGGGATATACTACTAAGATTTTACATTTTCAAAGGTGAACGGTTGTGAAATGATTACATTCAACTTTGCAAACTTAAAACCTACATGGCAATGCAAAAAAAAGCTTCAATGACCTCATTTCTTTTCAAATAATTTTTGTCTTTTTCCAAGAGGTTTGTCCCAGGAAGAATTTCACTTACCAATAAGCACTTGTTAATTCTGGATGGGCACAATAATCATGTTACTTTGGAGGCCATAAAGCAAGCACATGAATTTGGATTAAACATGGTCACTTTCCCCGCTCACACCTTTCATGCCCTACAACCTTTCGATGTTTCTTATTTTAAGCCTTTTAAAACAACCTTTAGGAAGGAAAAAAATGTTGCAATGTTTAAGAGCAATTACATGGAGCTTGATAAAATAACCTTAATTGGGTGGGTTGACTAGGCCTTGGACAAATCAATCACGGAATAAAACATTAGGTTTGGATTTAGGGTTACAAGCATATACCCTCTAAACGTTAGGGCAATGGACAACAAGACTGAACCTTCCAACATTTTCACAATGGTAGCAAATGAACATGAAGGGGAAAAAAAAAAATCAAATGAACAACTTGAAGGAGATGAACCAAGAATTGAATAATTTGTTGGCACAGACCTTCGTATACACACGACGAAAGTACAAATTAGGGTTGAAGAATGTAATGCTAGCAACAAACCTGAAGCAGAACAATGCGACTATGTGGACATGCCACGCAACTTCGCAAAAGTTGATGATAGGGTAAAGGAGATAAACATTGAAAACATATTGAATACCAAAGGGGAAGACATGGTAGTCAACTCGGAAGAAGTTGAGTTTCATGAACTTGGACATCAAGAAGAACAGGAACTACTTAACTTAACACAAGAATCAATGAAGATTCACAGTCTACTATTGTTGCCACATTTACCTACAAAATAAACCAAAGGTAAGGAACCGTTAGTAGATTACTTTCAATCACATGTCGTCACTTCTAAAGAGTATTGTGTTATCTTGAAAAAGGAAGCCATGGACAAGGTAGCTGTTAATGAAGTTAGAGTAGCAAAAAGGAAGCAAAAAAAGGATGGTAGGTTAAAGAAGGTAGCTAATACCCCAACCCTAGAAGAACAAGCAACCCTACAAGATGTTAAGAAGCAAGTTAAAGCCACCTTTGATGCACAATGGTCCCCTATGGCTAGTACCATAACCTTAGCAAAGTGGGCAACCTTGTGAAAGGGTACGAGGTAAACTAAAACCACCTTTGATGCATAATGGTCCCCTGCAACAATAAGATCAATTGGAGGTTGATTGCATTAGAATATCTAGGCAACTATCACCACAAGCCTGCACACAAATGAAACAACATTTAATTTGGGGATCACAAATATTAGTCAACAACAAGCAAGAGTAATGAGTGTTGCAATAACCAATGTAACATTGACTTCATCACCAATTGTTGCAATAACCAATGCAACACCAAATCAACGAAGAAATGTAACAACAACCCATGCATCTACAAATGTTGCATGGCCAAATGCTATAATTGCTTAAATATATCAAAAGGGGAAAGGGATGGGGAAAAGGGAGTGGGGAGCCAAAGCTCCAAGGAATAAGAATTTAGAAGGGTTATAAGACCAAAAGCTAAAGGAGCCAACAACCATGAGCAAGAAGAGCTACGACCGGGAGCAAGAAGAGCTATAGACCAGGAGCAAGAAAAGTTAACACGATTAAGAGTAACAAGAACTACAATCAAGAACAAAAGGAGTTGTGAACCATGAGCAAGAGGAGTTGAACTAGGAGCAAGAAAAACTGTAGACCAAGAGTAAGAGTAGCTTTGATTAAGAGCAAGAAAAGTTGCAAACTAAAAGTAAGAGGAGTTAAACCAAGACCAAGAATAGCTAGAAACCAAAAGCAAGAGGAGCTGCCAACTAAGACCAAAAGGAGTTCTGACTAGGACCAAGAAGAGTTGTAGAATAGGAGCAAAAGGAGCTGTGAACTAGGAACAAGAAAAGCTACCACCAAGAACAAGAGGAACTACCAACCAAGAACAAGAAGAATTATAGACCAAGACTAAGAAGAACTCGACCATGACCAAGAAAAGTTAGAAACTAGGAGCAAGAGGAGCTATAACCCAATACTAAGAGGATTTGCCAACTAGGAACAAAAGGAGCTACCAACCAAGAGGAAGAAGAGCTACCAACCAAAAGCAAAAGGAGCTCTAATTAGGACCAAGAGGAACTATAGACCAACAACAAGAAGAGTTGCAAACTAGGAGCAAAAGGAGCTTTGACCAAGAGCAATAAGAATTGTAGCCAAAGAGTAAAAGGAACTATTAATTATGAACAAGAGGAGTTCAAACTAGGAGCAAGAGGAATTGCAAACCATGAATAAGAAAAGCCAATGACTAGGATCAAAAGGAGCTTCACAACCAGGAGCAAGATTGAGGAGCCAATGACCAGGAGCTTCGAGGAGCTTTGAGGAACACAAGGAGGAAACAAATTCAACAATTTGCATCCTAATTGCTACCTCCCAAAGATCATCTACAAGCCCAAATTTTTGAGAGAAGTAACTAGAATGCTTGTTCGACGAGGAAAGCAAGGAAGGCAAGAATGAAGTTTGGTCCTTGCAATTCATTTCTACTACACAACAACATTCAACGAATTAGGGTCTAGTGAACTTAGGTTTAGGGTTGAACATTCTTGGGATTAGCAAACTCTGTTCATGGTTAATGAACTTAACGAACTTAGGTTTAGGGTTGAGTGTTCTTGGTGACTGATCGATTGGACGGGATGCATTTCAACCGCTATGGTGATTTTATGAATGTTAGAAGGAGATGAATGTTTGCTTTGGGAAAAAAATTATCCCAAGGATGGAGGTAGGTAACATACTATTATGCAAAAACAAGGGTATGTCATAGCAAGGAAGTTATAAGGACAACAAGAAAGAGGTATACATAACCAATTTTTATGAAAATTTTGACCCCTTTCACTTTGAGTGGCCACACCTTACATGTTTCTTCACCATTTTAGGTGATTCAAAGCATCATGGGAGCACCCATAGCCAACTTACATTTGGTCTTTCAAAAGCATTGCCAACCAATCATTCAAAAAAAAGCAAAGGTTTGAATGCCACTAAGTGTCTGGACACCGGCCTCTCTACCCTATATACTTTTTTGCAACCCTGCCCATAAGACTGAAATAGGGACCACAAATAGGTGGGAACTACCAATAGCAAACCACTTGGAACAATCATTACGATTGACCGATCAAAATTGGGGAGCAGCAATCAGATCATATTTATTACACTCTCCTCTAGCAGATGCAGACGTTTGCTGCGGTAGTTACCAGCCTCACCAAACTGAGCAAATATATAGGACACAAACCATTTTCCTGAGCCAAACTAGCGTATGTTGACTTCGATTTGCCCTGGCGTATGTTAACTTCTCTTTGTCCTGGAGTATGTTCACTTCTCTATGTCAGACTTTAATGTACAGGGTCACATACCAAGCACCGGTGGGGATGCTCTTATGGGTGCAAAACACGACAAGGTGAAAAAAGAAAGGGCAAAGGGCAGACTGAGAGGAAAAAATTGCAGCAGTACTCTCCGATTGATTGCAATAATAACTATGGCCATGGGTGAACCAGCACCCATGTTAGTAACATGGTAAAAACCCCAAAACTCATTTGAATTAATTTTAAATATTAAAAAAATCCCATGCTTGAACTAAATCAGGGTCGCTGAGTTCAAATCTAACAATTTTGGGGCATAATATGGACATTAATAAGAGGCCTCCCTCAAAAAGATGAAGGTACCAATGTGGGTGCTGGTTCACCCTGGCCACAACTATGGGCATATGTAAATGTTAGTGGTTTTATGGGGTGAAAATAGTGTAAATTTCTCAGAGGTTGTTGCAAGCTTGTTACGTTACCGACAGAGCTACTTACAACCTGCCTAGTCACACAACCCAAGGATTGTCCAGACTTTGTAATAGCTGCCTACTAGTAGCTTTTGGATAGCTGAACACGGATTTCCTTGCATAGGAGGACGACTTTTGTTACCTGGGGTGCAAAGGTTTTTTTTTTTTTTTTTTTTTTAAATTTTGTGATGTAGCTGAAGTGGTGATCATCGATAAGATGATTTAGCCAGATTTGGCTACATATTAGATATGAATGTAGAAAAGAAACTTGAAACTTTCTATATTCTTGGCTACTTACTGAAACTTCTCATGAAAATCTGGCGATTTAGATTCTATTTTTTTCGAAACCTGGCGAATTTGGCTACTACATTTTTCTCCATGAAAAATCCTTAGTGTAGCTGGAAATCATAATTTAATTTGACGAAATTTCGCCAAAACAAAAGCACTTTGTGTGCAGCTTTCAAAAGCATAGCAGCAAACACGTTACTTACCAAGGCCACAGGGAGAGAGAGAGAGAGGACAAAGCTGATGGCTACTTATGAGTACCGTAGTTTGTGAACCTTGGGGTCTGACAGACTCATTCCATACGGGGCTTGATTTGCTCTCTCTCTTGGGTTTTTTTTTGTTTTTGGTAACTGGGTTCGATTGGGTTTCGATTGCCACACAAGATTGTGACATAACACAGCATTGAACACTAGTCAAGATGGAGCAGCTTGGAGAGATGAACACGAGAGATAGAGGA
>Ga0209611_10013682_pt1 | contig 11067 bp, 7 predicted proteins | sample S1TSphgellanicum_3_FD_187693 | JGI IMG/M metagenome (GOLD analysis project Ga0209611, IMG submission 187693) | Host-associated microbial communities from peat moss isolated from Minnesota, USA - S1T2_Fc - Sphagnum magellanicum MG (SPAdes) (version 2) | ecosystem: Host-associated > Plants > Peat...
TACATAGTGATATTATAGTGAAATAATTTTCACTAGGTGAAATCAGTAAAATGCAATGAAGTTATTTCACTTTTAAGGTCCTATAGTGATTTAAGCTAGTAAATTACACCCCACTTTGGTAGTAGTGACAGGACTATCAAAAGGACTCTTATAAATTGTTTCAAAATTGTTTCAAAATTTCAGAGCTTCAAGAGTCCTTTAGCACACATAAATGGGTTGTAATGTACATGATGCATGAAGAAAAATTATAGTTTAGAGTATAATAGAACTAAAGAATTTGAAATTTTGATTTTTGGTGATGACTTAATATTTTGACCATTTTTCAAGATGAAACATTGAATCTAGAAGGAATCTGCACACTTTTAAAAATTCATATTTATTCAATAATGACTAACAAAAAAAATGTGATGCATTGAGGAATATTTTAATATTTTAAAAAACTAGTTACAAAAAAATTCATTCAAAAATTCATTTGCATGTGAAAGTTTTTTTTGGGAAAAATGACATGTAGTCATTTCCCAAAGTAATCCCTTTGGCTCCTAGTTATAAGTTTTGACCCCATTGAAAAAGCAAGGTTGTGTGCCCATTAATAAACATGAGCCCTCAAGCTGATGAAAAAAGGGTGGAAATGGTAAATGTACCTTATCAAAATGCAATCAGTTGCATTATGTAATCTTCACCATTGGTGAAAAAGTTTCTTGATAATCAAGACCTCCTATTTAAGAATAGCCCTTAGCCACCAATTTTGCTTTATAGTGATCAATGGATCCATTTGCTTTTAGATTAAGTTTGAAAACCCATTACAACTAACATGTTTTTGATCTTTTGGTGCTTCAACTAATGACCATGTGTCATTTTTTATCAAAGAATTATACTTTTGTTGGACAACTCCCAATTATTTAATGAAATCATTTCTTTGCTTAGCCTCATCAAGATTTTTAGGTTCTAAACTTATTTCCCCTTGCAATCAAGGCTTGAACAAATGTTGAATATTTCTTGTTAGATCGGTCAACATTATCCTTCACTTTAAAATAAGGTTTTGAAATACGACTTGATTTCCTTATTTGCAAAGTTGAATCACTAAAAGATGGAACATTTCCTTCATGGGCATCTTGGTTCGTTTGATGATTAACAATGTTATCATAAAATGCATTCATTAAATTATCAACATCAAAAAGTAGCTTGTTATCCATGTTATAATTGATATCTTCTTTCAAGTTTTTTTAATGTTTTCATTGTTTGCATTGTCAACATCTTATGGTGGAGTTGTTAGTGGTACAACATTTAGTGGTGGGGTAAGATTTGGGGCTGAAATAGGTGGTAATGGAAGGGGGTTTGCATTGTAAGGTACTACTTTTAATCCTCCATTGGAAATTGAATGAAAGTTTTGATCTAGATGTCTTGATCTTGATGTTTCATGTTGTGATTTAAAATTGGTTTAAAATTCATTGAACACTACATCTTTACTCATAATGACTTTGTTGGATTATGTATCATACAATTTAAAACCCTTCAAATTTTCACTATAACCAAGTAATTTACAAACTTTAGTAAATTTGTTGTCCAATTTTATTCTTAACTTGAAAGGAACATGAACATAAGAATCACACCCAAACATTTTTATGTGATTTAATGAAGGTTTGTATCCAGTCCACACCTTCTCCAGTGTTTTATTTTTTAAAACAATATGTGCACATCTATTTTGAATATAACAAGATGTGAGAATAGCTTCAACCCAAAATGTATTTAGCATATTGGATTGATGTGACATATATCTTGCACTTTCAACAAGAGTTCTATTTTTTCTTTCAGCACCACCATTTTGTTGTGGTGTATAAAAAGCCATAAATTCTTTTGCTACAATTGAATTATTACAAAATTTTGTGAAAATTTTGGAAATATATTCCCTAGCATTATCATTCCTTAGTTTTAAAATTCTCTTCTAGGTTTGATTTTTGACAAGGATTTTATAGGTTCTAAATTTATTAAGTATTTCTGATTTTTTTGAAAGAGGATAAACTATTGTCTTTTAGGGAAAATCATCTATAAAAGTCAAAAAATATTTTGCTCTTCCAATTGACAATGTTTGCATAGCACCAGACATATCATAATGAATTAATTCCAAAATTTCTTTTGCCCTTCTACTTTGACCAATTAAAAATTTATTGCATTCAAGTTGCTTTCCATGAAAATAACTAGGACAAAAAATTAGTCTTTTTTGTGGTTTTCTTTTCAATCTTCTCACCATTTCATTTTTCAATATTAATTTCAAATGTTGTCCACCAATGTGACCCATCTTTCTATGCCACACATTAATGTCTAAATTATCTTTGAATATGAATAAAGTTTGAATTTTACTTCCACTATGATTATTTGTCAACATTTGTGCTCCTTTAATTAGATTTATATGAATTATGTAACCTTTGACCAATACATATGATGTTATTTGATTTGCTATTTTTAACAAAACATTGATTAGAAGTAAAGGATATGTCATAACTTGAATATGTGGCCTTTCGAATAGAATTTAAGTTAATTCTTAATTTTAATACATGGACTTCTTCTATGCGTCTAGTCTTTCCATTAGGTAAGTGCACTTTCATTGACCCTCTCCCTTCTACATTAAGATAAGTGTTATCACCAAGGTATTTTTTTTCAAATTTGTTCAACTTCGTATACTAGTTTGGCAAACCAATGTTTATTGGGAATAACACTATGAGAAATTGCATCCATCAAAACTACATTACCTTGTAACTAAAACTCAAAAATCAATTTGTATATAATTGTTATGCAACTATCCTTTGGGTATTACAACTATTGTGCAACTATCCCTTTAGAAATACAATGCATTAATAAATAAATTGCCATGTCAAAAAATCAATTAGTTGTAATATAATTACAAGTGAGTTGAAAAGGAATCTTTTATATGATAATTTATACACATCGTACATACATATTTAGTCAACCATGTTTGACTTTTTAAGAAGTTTCATTGTAGTTGCGTGTGGCAACTACTTTAGAACTATTATAAATGTGTCATTAAAACAACAATTATGTTGTAACTAGTGTACAATGTACATACATGTGATTATGTCACATGCCCACAACTCCACCACTCATTATGGGATACATTTGCAACTAATTTTTATTATGATTCCCATTAATATGATTAGTATGACCACTAGTGTGCCACTACTAAAGGGTGCGATCACAATCAAACAAGCCAAAAAACATGTTAAGCAACCAAAAAAAAATGTAATTTTGTTACAAATATTTATGTGGTGTCATTTTAATGTCATGTTAATCATGGGAAGTTATGTTAAATGAATAATATGAATGTATAAGAATTCAAATGAAAAATTCATTTAATTTAATTTTGGGTTTCAATTTAATAAAAAGACTTTTGAACTTCAAAAACAATTACATCAAAAACAGTACATTTTACAAAGGACTATGCCAAGGACTTTCTTAATAATAAAAATTTTATGATAAAAAAATTTACATGATTGTAACCTATTACCCACACTGAAAAAACACTCATAATTAAAAATTTATGGAATTTAAATTTTTCTAAAATTTAATGTATGTTTTTATATTCTCAAAAGTTCAAGAGCCCCTTACAACATGCAAATGGTGTGTAACACACATGACATGCAGAACAAAGTTATAGCTTATGATAAAAAAAACTAAAACCCAAATATTTTAACATATATTGGAAGGAATTGAAAGCACTACTGTTCAACTATGTTATGACTATAATACAATTATTTATAACTTAATAAGGATACATATTCATCAATTATTTATATTTTCATCATATGTGTTTCATTTTGAGTGGTTTACAATGTTATGGAAGTGCTACCTCAAGTTTTAAAAATCATCTTTGAACTTTAATAACAATGGAACAACATACAAGGAATTTTGTGGGTGTTTGGGAACTAGCCTTTGTAACATTTGGTGGTTTGTCTTTTTGAATTCTTGACCCCCTCTACTTTGAAGGGCCATAACTTTTTTAATTCTATTCTGTTTTTTAGTGCACTACTAAACATGCCAATAAAAGGGGTTCAAGTTTTGTTTAGACACTAAAAAACAATGGAGGCCTCCCCTTGGATCTAGCCTACCTTGAACGCTTAAGTGTTATAGTTGTAATTCAATTGCAACTAATGAACAACTAAAAGATTTAGCCCATATACTTTTTTTTGAATCCCATGTTACAAACTATATAAAGAAGGCTTGTTCTCTTATGTTTTCTCCTTAAAATACATGTGTCATTTTGGGATGAACTGAAAAAAGCTTAACCTAAAGGTGAAACATAAAATAAAAATAAAATTTCATGGCTATTCTTTAGTGCACTTAGTCTTGTACTTTCCTAACTACTTACCTACTCAGGTAAGTAAGTAGGTAGGTCTTAATACCTACCAACCTACCTACCTATGGTTATGTACGACCTACCTAACTATTAAAAAATATATATATTTCCAAAATACAACTAATATGACATGTGGCATAATCTTTCTTACTTAAAATTTATGTTATCCATTGCAAAATGACCATACTACTTACAATTAAAACACTTCACCTTTTTCATGTTTTTTTCATTACTATTATTGGACTTATTGGACGTTGGTCTAATATTTTTATTAATAAAATTTCCTTTTTGATTTTGGAAATTGAACTTTTCTTTGTTCAAAATTTTTTTGATGATCTTTCCATTCGGAGTTCCATACGGTTTTCTTTTTAATTCTTCCTTCAATAGTCTTGACATTGTAATTTGGTGAGCTATGGTTGACTTGTTATTCAAAATATCTATGACAATGCAATAAGAATAAAAAATGTTTCCTAGAAAAAATTCAATTTTTTCATTAGCATCTATTGCTCCGCCTACAACAATCAATTCATCATGTATGGTTCTAAACACATGAATATGTTCACCTATACTTTTGTCGTCTTCCGTTCTTAATCTTGTCAATTTTTTTCTTAAATATACACAATTTGAAATATTGTGTACTTGACAAATAGTTTCTAATTCATCCCACCTTTCTTTAATTATGTTTGACCTTGTTATATTATGATGTAGACAAGAATTTTTGACCCCATTTATCAAAATTGTTTGGGTAGACATGTTTCTATCTACCTAATCAATAATACTCACTAACCCAATTGTGGGCAAAAGAGTAGCACCTACTTTGGTGGGAGTTATCGGCTTGGGTTCGCTTCCATCCATGATGAACCAAACTTTTTCTTTATGTAAGAAAAAATTAATTCATATTTTCCATGTAGAATAATTACCCGTCTAATTATCAATGTGACAGGGTCCAAGCATGGTAAAATGGACCAAAAAGTATGTCCACCCAAATCCAAATTTTAAATATGGTAGTTTTTTAAACATAAACATAGTAAATTCAAAACTTTTAAAAAGTCTCATTATGGAAACCTCTATGCTTCCATTGAGTTTTGATGGGTTGAATAATTGTTTTGAAAAACTTTAGTCCAATAAGAGAAGGTACTAAGTAAAAATAAAATTATTAGGTTAATATTTTATTCATTCCTACTTTTACATTAAACATTAAATATATTTTTATTCTACTATGAAAACTTTAAAAGGTCACTAGTATATTTAACATGCCATTGACTTAAAAATATAATAGACCCAATACTTGATTTACTTGTGTTTGAATTTTAATTTACTTTGCAAGTTGTGACATCTACTTGAATCTAATGAATATATAAAAATTTATTTTAAACATATGGTTTTAAAGTATAGTTGTAGATATACCAAGGCCTACTTGATGACCACATTCAATTTATGTTGCAAGGTGATTCTTTGGTATACTTCACCATGTTTTCATCCTTTCAATAGATCATCGATTCATGTGTATTAAAACATGTGGTGCTTGTTTTAGACTATAAAGTGCCTTGTTCAATCGGCATGCTTTGCTTTCTTTGTTAGTAACAATGAATTCTTGGGGATGAATCATGTAGTCTTTTTTTTTATAAGTACTTGTTAATAAAAATTATTTTCATGTCTAAGTGAAAATTTGATTTCTAGTCTTTTTGAGTAGCTTAGGCAACGATTGTTCATATTGTTACCCATTTTACCACTAGGGAAAAAAATTCAAAATCTATGAAAATTTGATTTCTAGTTTTTGTAAGTAGTTCAGGCAATGATTATTCATATTGTTCCCCACTTTACCACAAGGAAAAAAATTTAAAAATTTATGCTTTGCATTTTTCATTACCTCTTACAACCAATCTTGCTTTATAAATTTGTTCATTGTTTGTAGACCCACTTTCTTAAAATTGTCTTTTTTTTAGTAGGTCCCAAATTTTGTTCTTATTTATTAATTCCATTTCTTTTTCCATCTTTGGTCTTGATTGTTTCAAAAAACTTTTAAAACTCATTAGTCACTTTTGTTACACTAACAAAATCAAGGTATCAAGTTGGTGCATTTCAAAGTTTTGTTGATTAACATAAAACAAGTGGATTGGGAGTAGATTCCTCAAGCTATGTAGTTACACCATCGCTAGTGGATTATTTTGTGAATTGTTGAAACTTCAAAATTTTAGAGGAACCATTTTTTGATGAATGACAATTTGACTTTAGACTAGGTGTAACTTTTTTATAAAATAGTAGACTATTGGATGTAATTAAGACTAGCTTCATGATTGAAAAGATCAGTAGGTTGTATTAAGTGAAAATTTTTAAACCTAAGATTTTGAGTAAACATGTTTTTTTCTTTTTGCTACAACTAAGATTTTAGGCTTGATTTAATTGTTGAATGAAACATTCAAATTTGTAAACAAACCAAGCTTATAATCCTGACTGTAACAAAATTAGTAGACATTACCAAAATTCCCATCCCCAACCCCAAAACAAAACCTAAAACAACCTCACCAACCATTTATTTCTTGTTCATTCCCCCACGACCCCCCGCCCCCACCTCATTTCACTATTATGATCTCAAATTGGAATTTGATTCAAAATTTGACATGGGGAATAACTACAAAATAATGGAAACACAAAAGTCAAAATATGTATGTTTAATATCTTTTGGTTGGTTTGTGGGAAAGAAAAAAAAAAGATTTTTCACCATTGTAGATTGTCAAACTTTTGTGTGACATCTGAAAAATTGTGCAAAGGCCGATCAAAAAGGAATGTGGAAAATTGAAAACCAAGTTGACTAAAGTTTGAAATAGAAATAACATGTAAGAATGAAAGAAGGTGGGTTTTAGTAACACACAACAAAAACAAACTTGATGCATTGTTGTGCTGGTTTTCACTTTTAAGTTTCATTGCTTGTTATATTGTAATAGAAAATTATGGATGGAAAGTTTTTAAAGTTACTGTTTGGACAACATTGAGCTCATGGTGTTGAAAATTGTTTATTATTTTGTCATCTTGTTATTCAATGAAAGGTTTCTTGGAGGAAACCTTGATGTGGTGATAAGCTTGTTGTTAATTCTATGCGAAAGTTTAGGGATTAATATAATGTCTATTGTTTTACTTTTGAATGGAGGGGAATGGTGCGAGCTATGGAGCAAGGGAGCGACGCGACTACAAATAAGCAGGCATAGTTTGGAAGATAAGTGGGCAAGACTGGTTTTGTGTGTTGATGTAGAGAGTAATTTAGAATGTTGTTGTGTGTTACAAAAGTAGTAGGTTGGGAAATTTTTTTGGAAGATTGATATTGCATTCTCAATTGCACAATAGATATTTTAGAAAGAATATGTTTATGTATTCAAGTCAATGATCAGGGGGATGATGAGTAATTTAAGGATTTCATGAGTGACCTATTAGCAAAAGAACATGTTTAAATGATTTATTGTGGTGGGGCTGTTGAGTGTCTTATATGAAGGAAGAAAATACCCAACAATTTGGGACCTCTGAATGTGTGCTTGTGTTACTCAAGTGGGTTTGGCATGACTAGTCCCATGAGTGTCAAAGTAGGATTTGTCAAACTTCCTAAGTCGATTTTGTGGAGTAATTGGGAATCAACATTTTTGAATTGGGTTTCATGTCCTTTCTGGAGGTGTAGTTGGGTGTTTGTATGGGATTCATGTGCAGTAGCTAGTGTGGATAATGTTTGGGTGAATTTGGGGTGTTCTATATTAGAAGTTTTTGATGTTTGATTATGTTGGGGTTGAGGGGAAGCTCCATATATGCCAATTTGGTCAGTTGAAGCTCAAGAGAGTGAAATTGGAGAGGTCTAACCCCTATAGACCTAGTTCTAGTGTAATTGAGGAACATTAAACATATAGACCTCATGAATATGTATTATTGGAAGTCTAATGGGTACATTATTGAGCCTGTGAACATCTGATGTTCAATTGTGAATGCATATTCTATGTGTCCTTTGGGAGTTCATTAAGCCCCTCTTTTTGGTTACAATATCTCTTCTCATGTGCAAAACTTGTCTAGTTCACTTGATGGGTTTTTATATTGGCTTTCATTTTCAAACTCAATCATTCGATGTTACTTTCTTTCCTAGTGCAAGAACTCTCAAGTTGGTTTGCAACTTGGCACCAAACTACTTTCACCTTGAGTTTGGGTGCAAAATCCAATTTCAAATCTCGTTGAATTGCTTTGCAAAAACTTAATGTCATGTTTGTGATCTCGACCTGTGTTCTAGGCAAATATGGGCTTTGGACTTTGTGTTTGAAAAACTTTATGAATAAACCTAATATCTTTATGGTCTTCAACATTGTCGTTGATTAATGTACTATTGATGTAATCCTCGCCACAAGTTTTAAGGTTTAGGGTTTATGAAAATGTTCTGAACTCTTTGGATGAGCAAAAGCATATTTCTTTCTTTCCTTATTTTCTTGAGCTGCAATGCTTAGTTCTATGTTTCTTCCTGCTTTCTCTTCCTTCTTCTAACATTCAACTTTTTTTGCTGGCCTCTTTGCTTTTCTGAATTATGAAAACCCTAAAAGACCAACCCATTGGCCCTTTCACCATTGGAATTCTGGCCTTTCTGGACAGCACATTTTTGGGTCATGAAAAAAGGGCAACCCTACTTTACCAACTAACTACTAACTAGCATGATCCTGTTCAAAACCCATCCCAACAATACAGTGTCAGAAACAAATGGCAGCTTGTTGTAGAGTGGGTGGAATAGGTGCTTCATGCAAATGAAAGCCAGCATGACTGCCATGAACTTTTGCCATTACTAAGTTCCTCATGGAGCACTTCCAAAATGCTGTGGCCTTTTCTATGAGAGCCCTCCTTATTTATTGTTCATCTTAATTCAACTCTTTTTTGTAAAAAAAATTATTGTTATTTCTAGTGAAAACCCCTCCTATTGTTCACCTGGAAATTTAAATTTTGTAAAACAAAGTTTATCATTATTATTATTATTATTGAAGAAAGCCCTTCTTTTTCTCTGTGTGGTTGTGGTAGTATGTAAAGAGCATCAAAAGTGATTACCATCCTAAAGTGGTCACTTTTAGGTGCTGTAATAGCAAATCAGAGCTCTCCACATGTGCAACTTCTGGACCTGTTCGGGTTGCTGGTACAACACCCACCACCATTGGATGGAACCTTGGATGATACATATGAATGAAACAATGAACCTCGATGGAGTTCAAGTCAGCAAGTTTTTGTTATTTTGTTTGGGTGTGTTTTGTGATATGAATTTTTTTTGCCAAAGTGGTGCCAAAATTTTGACCTATTGTTCCATGGACATGGCATCAAAATACAATTACAATCCATAATATTTAGTTTGTCATGGTTTCGAAATGAAACTTTGTCTCTAAAAGTAGAGCTATATTGAAGCCTGCATGTAGCCAACATCCAAAATTTATTGGAAATTTACAAGGGAGATAATTATACAACACCCATGTGATATAGCATGGAAGAAGCCATTGCTAGCTGAAATCCATTACTAAAAACCTAATGATGGAGGATCCCTCCAAATCACTCTCGATTTATTTATTGATTGGCTACACTAACTTACATACAGTTTTGAAAAAAAACCCTAATTTGTGAATTAATTTGGAGGCCAAAATTGGCAACATCACCCATAATCTTAGATATCCAATGCTAGTTCTCCTAAGACCCATGTCACAAACTAACTCACACACTAGTATGGTTCATTATTGTAATTGTGTTGTATATCAAAATTTAAGTTTTGCATTTGGGCTTTGTTGAGCTATTATGGGCGACATATTCCTTGAAGGTTTCAAGCCAAGAAGGTGTTGTCATAGTTTCAGTTTTCAAAAAATGTCTTCATTTTGTAGCCCACCATGGTAAAAATGAGAAGGGATATTAAAATTCCCACTTTATAGCCTGGATGATAAATCATTTACTATCCTCCAACCGTCCATCCATCCATTAGTGGTGGGCTGGGTTGTCTTTTCCTCTTCAGGCACTATCATTCTCCAGTGTAGTTGTTGCCTGATCACTGGTTTTGGTTCTCCTTGTATTTGTGTGTGTTTAATGAAGCCACTTAAGCTTTTGACAGGGTCTAAAGTCTAAACCAGTTATTGAGTTTTGACCCAGTTATCAACCCGGTTAATAAATAACCTATCAGCTGATTCTTCGGTTTTTGGAGAACCGATTAAATTGATAACCGCCTGGTATTGAAAATTTCAAAATGTAATAACCTACCTGGATGGCCCGATTATGAACCAGGTAAGCTATCAATCTTTAAATACTAAGAATAAAACCCCCAAAAAAAATTATTTTTGTTACAAACCCTATATCCAGTATATATCCAGCGGGTGAACTGATGGTTATTACCCAAATTTTTCTGATAACCTATGTGATACCCAGATGTTTTTGATAGTGATAACTTGTGTGATCCCAAAAGAATTTTAAACCAACCTACCCGACGGTTATTACAAAAAAGAAATTACGAGCCAACACTGGTCTAAATAAACCCTAGAGGGCTGTTTACCTCCATATTAGGCAGGAGGTGCTCCAATTAGAGTGAAGACTAACCCACCCAAGTGGTGGTGCAAACTAACAGAGTTGAACTAACCATAGTAAAATGAAGAGTATTTTAATAATGATAAATCTTTTTGTTGGCCTCTTACCATCCATCCACAGATGGTACACTCGTCAGG
>Ga0209611_10013683_pt1 | contig 11067 bp, 11 predicted proteins | sample S1TSphgellanicum_3_FD_187693 | JGI IMG/M metagenome (GOLD analysis project Ga0209611, IMG submission 187693) | Host-associated microbial communities from peat moss isolated from Minnesota, USA - S1T2_Fc - Sphagnum magellanicum MG (SPAdes) (version 2) | ecosystem: Host-associated > Plants > Peat...
TACAAATTTAAAGATTGGCAACCTTTAGATTATGCCACCACCTGGTTGCTTTCATCCCAAAAACCCATTATATTCCTAAAACCAGCCACCACAGATCAACTGTAGTGTGATGGGTCCAATCTTGTATTGTGACAATCACTCCGGGAATTCTCATCATTTACTTGCAATTCTATTTCCTTTTGAAATTTTCTAACTTAACCCACATTAGCAATGTAACATGTTCCATTCAAAGACATAAAGCTAAGTCTTGAATTAATCTCAACAACATAAAAATGGGATATATATATATGTCATTCAACAATGGAATGGTGTTCGTCTTTCTCATCTGGTATCTCAATGGATCATTAGGGGAAAAAAAATCATGCAAGAGAAAAAAAGGTGGCCATATAATCTAAAGGTCACATGGATTGTATTTGTAGATTTGGGGAGATTTATTAATAGGAATGGTCTGATGCTTGAATCTGTGAGGGTCTTGATCAGGATCCCATTTGTAATTAACAGGAATGGTGCTCTTGTAGAAGATGTATAGGTATGTCTGTGTAAAGCCCGCTTATGTTTCTCTTTGCAGTTTTACTATTTTTTTGGGTGTGGGACAGCGTTTTTTATTTTTAGGAATTTTTTTTTGTAGCCAAAGTGGTGATCATCCATAGGAAGGTTTAGCGAAATTTGGCTATAAATCAGATATGAAGTACAAATCTTTGATCATTGTTTCTATATTTTGGCTACACATTAAAAATCAAATATAGAAATCTGGCCCAAAAAAATTCCACCACTTCAAGGAATTGAAAACCTCCATAATCACTTCATTTAAATTTTTTTAATTTTTAATTTTTTCTCTTTTGGCTAAATTCCTCAAATAAAAAAAAAAGGCTATAATGGGGATACCATGTGTAATTAATTGATATCTCACACAAAAATCAATTCTTAATGGTAGAATCTATAAATAATATTAGTTATGACTTGAGGTAAATGGTAGGTATGATGAATAAAGATTGACCTTATGGCTCCTACACATTGGGATTTTTTAATTCATTGCTTATTTTGGAATCAAATGTGGTTGAGGTGAATAATATGTTTATTTAAGTATTTTGAATTAGGGACAAATAAAAGTCAAATAGCAACCTTATTGTCGCAACCCCACTTTGAGGGAGTTGTGAGGTCGTCACTCACACTCTTGAAAATGGGACTTGGGAGTCCTCCAGGACTCTCGAAAACTCAGAGCATGATTGCAAGGGTCAAAACACCTCATATTGAAACGTTCTTTATTCCATTGCAAAGGACTTAAAATGTAGATGTCCAAAATGGCCTCGCATGAGCCATTTGGAATTTGCAGCACAAGTTATGGTCGAAAAAAGGGCCGAGAATCAAACTGGCAGTTTGACTCCCAACCATTAAAAGTCGAAAATCGACCCGATTCCGGTGCGTGCAGGTGGAATGCAACACACCGTTGGAAAGCTCTCGAGGAGAGCTACAACTTTGGTTTAGACCTCGTCCCGATTAGAGTTATGAACACCCAAAGTCCTGGGAGTCCAAACCGGGACAATTTTGGGACTCCACTTTGGGAATCCCGGGAAAAAAAACCATTTGGATGCAAGTGCAGCGAAAAGCTGCAAAGAATACTATATGGGGGAAGGTGGTGGCTTCCCCCGAGTCTGGGCCGTGGTGAGTCAAGTGAGTCCAAGGTCGCCCATGGCTTGTCCCAACACTAAAAGTGTGTAGAATGAGTTCTAACCAACTTGTTGGTTAGATTTGGATGCAGGACCGAATAACTAAGTAAGTTTGGCCCTCTTCCTAGTCTAATCTCGAAGTTTTCAGCACGCCCCTCTCACCCCCATAAGTGCTGGAAGCTGGGAGCATGCCCCAAGTCCCCACCTTTCTACAACTTGAGTGAATTAGCCCCAACTTGGGGGCTAATTAGTGACTTGGGAGCGCGTCACTTGGTATCAGAACCCCAGTTGAGCTCGAGTCACTTCTTGGGAATTTCGAATGGCACCCAAGAAGAATCGGAAGCAAGCTCAAGAGACCATGTTGGAAGAACCCAACGAAGGTCGTGTAGTCCCGTCGGAATCAATTGGGGAGGAAGAACCAAGAACCCGAGAGGACCAAAATGAGCTCGAAAGTGAGGAGGAGCAACAAAACTCGGTCCTATTCACCCAGGAACAATTGGAAATCCTCCTCAAAATGAATAGGCCCGACTTCAGTGAGCTGGTTGCGGCCCTCAAAAGAGGAGCATCCAAGGATGCGAGGTTCCAACTAGCCAAACCCAGGAACTTTGATGGTGCTCACGACCAAAAGGTTGTGGATGTTTGGCTTGCAGAAATGGAGGACTATTTACATGCCGCCAAGGTTGGACGACACTCGGCTGTGGAACTTGCCCAATCCTACTTGAAAGGCTATGTCGCCACATGGTGGAGGATAGTGAAACAAGAGGAAGGGAAGAACCATGGTTACACTTGGGAGTTTTTTAAGGAACGCGTCGAAACCAAATTTGTTCCAAGGAACTCCGACTACATCTCGAGGTGCAAACTTCGTGACCTTGTGAATGCCACAAATGAAAATTTGAGGCAATATGTGAGGGCTTACTTCGAACTCATGCTCGAGATCCAGCACATGCATGAATTGGACCATGTGTGCCAATTTGTGATGGGATTTTCAACTTGGGCCAAGCGAAAGCTTGAGGAAAATTGGCCCTCCTCATTATCCGAAACCATCACAAAAGTGGAGGGCTTCTCGGATGTGAGGCGGAGTGAAAGATCCGGGTTCAAGAAGGATAACAAGTTCCTTCACAAGAAACCAAGGCATGACGAAGAATGGAACCAGGGGCAAGGAAGCCTAACAAAGGATAAGCCCAAACAATTCCAAGGCGCGGGGTTTAAACCCAAGGGGAACTTTGTGAAGAAGGGGGCTCCTTTCAAAGGGAGCCAACCCAAGGGAAATGTTGGGGTGAAACCCAAAGGAACATGTTTCCATTGCAACGAGATGGGGCATTACTCCAAGGATTGCCCCAAGTCCAAAACGGGGAATGGGGGCTCTAAAGTAATTACCCTCAATGCCAACCTAGCCCAAGCTGAATGCAATCAACTTTTTTTTTTGAAGGGGAAGATTGTTAAATAGGATGTGTTATGTCTTTTGGACACAAGGGCTTCTCACAACTTCATAACCCAAGAAAGCGCCGAAAGGATGCAGCTCCATTTGGAGGAGCTCAAGGCACCCATCGAGGTGCATTTCACGGATGGGGTTCCCCATCCCACTACGTCACAAGTAAAAAAAATGCCTTTCCAACTAGGAAATTAGAGAAGAAAGGTGGACTTATTGGTTTCCGCCTTGGGTGGAATGGATTGCATCTTGGGAATGGAGTTCATCACCCAAAACAATGTGCTCATAGAAGGGCACAATAGACTAGTTAGGATTCCTTCCAAAAGTGGGATTGTGAAAGTGAAGGCGCATGAGATGTTTTGTGTGGGTGGGCCAACCATCCACTTTATGTTAGGAAAAACCTGGGAAAGAGAATGCGTGGAAAGTTACGGCATGTTGTGTGTCATGCGGGTGTTGGATGAGTATGAGCCCAAGGAAGCCACCAAGTTGGTGACTTCCGCCAAGTGCATAAAGCGAATTTTGGAAAAGTTCCCGGATGTGATGCCCGAAGAGTTACCTGAAGACCTACCCCCAAGAAGACGAGTTGATCATGCAATTGAGGTGCTACCGAGAGTGGCACCTCCTGCCAAGGCCCCATATAGAATGAGCCATGAGGAGTTGAAAGAACTTAAGGTTCAACTCGAAGAACTCCTCACAAAAGGTTATATCAAACCAAGTAAATCACCATATGGGGCACCCGTCCTTTTTGTTCACAAGAAGGATGGGACGTTGAGAATGTGTGTTAATTATAGAGCACTCAACAAGGCAACGGTGAAGAACTGGTATCCTTTGCCTCAAATCGATGATCTATTTGACCGTCTCTCAAGAGTCAAGGTGTTTAGTAGGATTGATCTACGTTCGGGATATTACCAAATTCGAATTGTGGAAGGGGATGAAAAAAAGACTGCTTACCGCACAAGGTATGGCTCATACGAGTTCTTGGTGATGTTTTTTGGGCTCACCAATGCGCTCGTCACATTTTGCACTCTCATGAATGACATTTTCCAAGAATGGCTTGATGATTTTGTTGTCGTCTACATAGACGACATTTTGATCTATAATGGCTCCTTGGAGGAGCATGCGGAACACCTCCACAAGGTGTTCCAAAAACTGAGGGAAAACAAGTTGTATGCCAAGCTCGAGAAGTGCGAATTTGGGGTGATGGAAGTGGACTTCCTTGGGCATAGGATAACTTAAGAAGGTTTGAAGATGGATGATCACAAGGTCAAAGCAATTGTGGATTGGCAACCACCCAAGGCGGTGCCGGCTTTAAAATCCTTTTTGGGATTGGCCTCCTACTATCACAAGTTCATCAAGAACTTTATGAAGATAGTCGCGCCTTTGACAAACCTCTTGAAGAAGTACGCCGTCACTTACGAATGGGAAGGAGCATGCAACAAGCCGTTGAAACCTTGAAAGGTATTATGGTGAAGGCACCGGTGTTGAAGTTGCCCGATTTTGACAAGGACTTTGAGATCCATTCCGATGCCTCTGACTTTGTAATTAGAGGAGTCCTAGTGCAAGAAGGAAGACCAATGGCATTTGAGAGCAAAAAGTTGAGTGAGACGGAACAAAGGTGGCCAACACATGGGAAGGATAATGTGGTGCCCAATGTGCTAAGTCGAAAACACCAACTTAGAGTGGTGTATGTGGGAGAGACGGAACTTCAAAAGGAAGTTCGACTAGCAAACCACCGAGATGCATTTGCCAAAGAGGCAAGGCAAAACATTCAAAATGGAACCAAGTCCCATTTCCATTTGCAAAATGGATTATTGTGGTACAAACAAAAATGATTCTACATGCTGGAAGGAAAGATGAGGGACACCATTTTAAAGGAGTGTCATGATGGACCACTCGCGAGCCATGGTGATGCAAAGCGCACCACAACACTCCTAAAGAAGTCCTACTATTGGCCCAACTTGAAGGATAGTGCGGAAGAGTATGTGAAAACTTGTTTAACTTGCCAACAAAATCGAACCCTCAATAAGAAGCAAGTGGGTTTGTTGCAACCTTTGCCAATTCTGGAAGGGTTGTGGGAAAACGTGTCCATGGATTTCATGGTAAGCTTGCCCCCATCAAGGGGGTTTGATGCCATCATGGTGGTGGTGGATCGATTTAGCAAGATGGCACATTTCATTCCCACAAAGGATGAGGCCACGGCCCAAGAAACTGGTAGGTTATTCTTCACACATGTTTTCAAGCATCATGGGCTTCCAAAGGACATAGTTTCGGATCGAGACCCAAAGCTCACAAGTAAGTTTTGGTGAACCTTGTGGAAGATAATGGGGTCGGAGCTCAAGATGAGCACTTCCTTCCGCACCCAAATAGATGGGCAAATCGAAAAGGTGAACTTAGTGATCCAACAATTCCTAAAGAGTTATGTGGCAACGAATCAACAAGATTGGGTGGACCACTTGGAGTTAGCCGAGTTTTGTTACAACAACTCGGAACACTCCGCGACTGGGTCCACCCCTTTTCAAATGGTGACGGACAAGTCGCTAATTGTGCCCATGACTCGAGCAGCACATGGACAACCCCCGAATGATGCAAGTGAGGAAGTGCCAATGGTCACACAACTTGATGAGGAAAGGCGGCGCCTTTGGGAGTTGGCAAAGGCCAACTTGGAAAAGGCGCACAAAAGGTACAAGGATTTTGCAAACAAGTCCCAGCGAAAGGTGAAATTTCAAGAAGGGGACGAAGTGTGGTTGAACATCAAGAACTTCCGATTACTCGAAGGGTTAAGTCATAAGTTCTTGAGCCCATATGCAAGCCCATTCAAAGTGTTGGAAAAGAAACTTTCCAACACTTATAAATTAGAACTACCAGAAAATTTTAGAGTTCATCCCACATTTCATGTTTCCCTTTTGAAGTCGGTTTCCTGTGATGCCTCAAGGCCTAATCGAGAACACAACTCAAGGCCCCCACCAAACTTGGTTCATAATGAACCAAAGTTTGAGGTGGAGGCATGCTCAAGTCAAAGCAACTAAGAGGACGAGAGCGGGAATACCTAGTGAAGTGGAAAGGATACCTTCCAATAAGGGCATCTTGGGTGAATGAATCCGACATGGAACATGCCCAAAAAGCCATAGAAGAATTCCACACTAGACCGGCAAAAAAGAAGAGACGTAGAACGTGGGGCAGGGTGTCACATAAAATGTATCACATCAAGTTGCAAGTGAAATAAAGGTTTAAGAACTTCCAAAAGATTGTATCATGAGAATAATGTATAAGTGCAAATAAGGTTGTCAAGTTTGGCATGGGACAAATGGAACTTTTTGCGTAAGCCTAAATCAAAATCGGACTCCTACTTTGGGGTGAAGAGAAATCTTGACCCCAAAAGAGGAGGCAAGCAAGGTGAGCTTGCAGGGACATGCACGAGCCTTAAGTGCATCCCAAAGGGTTGGTTGGTAGTGGCGGCCAACACGGGAAGTCATGACCCCGTTCGCATACTTTAATCGTGTAGTTTGGGACTTGGGTTTTGGCAAAACCTAAATCTCGCTTCTCGTACTTTGATGAGCAAACCTTTTAATCAAGGCTTGATTGTTGTGATCAAGACGCAAGGTTGGGAAAGGAGTCATGTCAATAGCTTAGGTCAAGAATAGACTTGACTTGAGTCTTCATGAGGGGAAGGTTGGAAGAATGGCCCCCCAAATGGGGGCTTCGTGAATTAGGTTAGTTTAGTCTTTTGATGAAACAAGAGTTAAGGGTTTTTTATGAGATGCCCTTGGACTTGTCAAGAAAGTGTTGGAAACTTGGGGACGCGTAAGTTAGCTTGAAGCAAGGTCCTGCCGTAAAAATCAGCATTTGATGGCCAAGGATTCAAAGAAAGCGATTGCAATTGCGAAAGGAAATTTCTAAGTGTTAATGAGGACATTGACCTTTTTTTCTAGTGGGGAAGAGTGTCGCAACCCCACTTTGAGGGAGTTGTGAGGTCGCCACTCACACTCCCGAAAATGGGATTTGGGAGTCCTCCAGGACTCCCAAAAATTCAGAACATGATTGCAAGGGTCAAAACACCTTGCATTGAGACGTTCTTTATTTTGTTGGAAAGGTCTTGAAGTGTAGATGTCCAAAATGGCCTCGCATGAGCCATTTGGAATTTGCAGCACAAGTTATGGTCGAAAGAAGGGCCAGGAGTCAAACTGTCAGTTTGACTCCCAACCACTAAAAATCGAGAATCGACCCAATTCCGGTGCGTGCAGGTGGAGTGCAACACACCTTTGGAAAGCTCTTGAGGAGAGCTACAACTTTGGTTCAGACCTCGTCCCAATCGGAGTTCGGGGTGAGAAGTTATGAACGCCCAAACTCCCGGGAGTCCAAACCGGGACAATTTCGGGACTCCACTTTGGGAGTCCCGGGAAAAAAAATCATTTGGATGCAAGTGCAGCGAAGAGCTGCAAAGAATACTATATGGGGGAAGGTGGTGGCTTCCCTTGAGTCCAAGCCGTGATGAGTCAAGTGAGTCCAAGGTCGCCTATGGCTTGTCCCAACACTGAAAGTGTGTAGAATGAATTTTAACCAACTTGTTGGTTGGATTTGGATGCAAGACCGAATAACTAAGTAAGCTTGACCTTCTTCTTAGTCTAATTTCAAAGCTTTCAGCACGCCCTTCTCACCCCCTTTAATGCTGGAAGCTGGGAGCGTGCCCCGAATCCCCACCTTTTCGCAACTTGAGTGAATTAGCCCCAACTTGGGGGCTAACTAGGGACTTGGGAGCGCGTCACTTATACATAAAGTGGGTGACATAATTTTATAAGTCTTAAATTAAAGAATGATTAATATATTTATTAGACCTAAATTAAGAATAGATGAATCACTCAGTTACATTTCAAGTATTGAAGGGGTTAAATTGAGGATTAGGCTCATCCCTCTTTCATTATGAAACTAATGATCCAATAAACTCAAGTTTACCATAGTTGTGAAAATGATCATAAGGAACAGGCTTATGTGGGACTTGGGGAACAATCTCCATCAAGCAAGGTCTTTACATACATGACACAAGTTCTCCTATTGATGTAACCCACATCAAAACCAAGCTTTTTAAATATGTGATAATCATAGCCCAAGACATCAAAGCTTTTCACATATTTGTGGCGTAGGTGTTGTGTGAGATTGTATTTCATTTGATCTATATTTGCGATTTTAAAATACATATTTGCTTATAAGTTAGGACCTTTTTTTTTCTCTCTTTCTTCAATTGTTTAAAGCTATATCAGGAAATGGCAATAGGTTTCTACAATGTGTTGAAATAGTAAAAATTAAATGCTATCAAACCAAAATCTGTGTCAATATGTGGTTTAATTTTTTAAATTTTTTTAAAAAAACTTTTGGCAATTTTTTCAAGACAACATTGTTTCCCACATTATTCTTTTAATTATTTTATTTGTTGCATTTGTGAGAAATGTCACACCAAAAAAAAAGGCCAGTTTGGAGTTGGGACCAATGTTGTTGGTTATTGAGTTTTGACCCAGTTATCAACCCAATTATCAAGTAAGTTATTAATAACTTAACAGCCAGCTATAGATTTTTTTTCATAACTGGTTAATAACCTAATTGCTTGGTATTGAATTTTCAAAATCTAATAACCTACCTGGATGACTTGCTTATAATTCAAGTAGGTTATTGAGCCTAAAACACTAAATAATTTTATTATAGAAAATTTTTAAAACAGAATCTATTTATTTATTTATTTATTTATTTTCTAACTCATCTAACCAGCTAATAACCAACAGTTATCAACCGATTATCCAGTAATCTACCCTTATGCATAACCAATAGTTATTACCCAAAAAATATTATAAGGTAACCAGCACCGACAGTTTTTTTTCCCTTAAATAAGATACCTGACAGTGACGTAAAAAATCAACAACCAGCCAACACTGGTTCCGGACCTATATATCCTTATGCTAGAAGAACATCCGACACACTGTGTAAAAATCACAATGAACTATGATTTTATGTACAAACTTTGACAGGAGTAAATAATAGTGAACAAGAGAGTGATAATGAAGGTAATCCTCACTGTCTTACTTGTTCTGGACTGCAAACCCAAATCCATAAAGACTGCTGCATTCTCACAGTAGGATCATTACCATTTCTCATTCACCGACCTTCTTCAAAACCCAAAGAGAGAGAGAGAAATTGGGCATGGAAATGCAGAAGTTTACTGTCAATATTATAACAACTGCAGGCAGCGAGCTGTATGTGCACTCCAGAAGCCTGATTAACAAGTTATTCCTGTGCTGCGCAATTTGCATGTGGGTTGTCTGTCAATACATGTCATCAGCTGAGTGAGAGTATGGAACCTATCTCTAATGTAGGGAACATTGGGCATTATATGGTTCTCAGATCATCAAAGTTCTGTGATTCTAGACAAACAGATGCCTCCAAATTGTTGCTTTGGCACCTGTATGTTTGTGCGGTATTCTCCCTTCATTGGATCATGGCAACTAGAATGAGTAAATAAATTTATTAGCCCATGACAGCAGATACTTCTAAGGAATTTCTCAAGTCTGTTTTTGTGCCAGATTGAAACTCTCTTGTTGTGCCATATCTAGCTATTCAGGAAGATTTGTTTGTTTGTTTGTTTTGTTTGTTTTTTGTTTGTCAGACCATGCATGGTGTCCCTTGCAGTGCTCTTAGTACCCTTGGAATACCCTTGACGGGTAGTGGTGCACCAGGGTGTTTTGATATGGTACAAGAGCTTTTGACTATTGAATAATTTTGTCATTGAAAACTCAATTAAATGAAAACTAAGTAGTACTTTAGGGAAGCAAGATCTTGGAAAGCCCTTAATGAGTGGGATTTTTTTGAAGGTGATTTTGTAATTTTTAGACCTATGGGTTGGGAGATTTTGCATTTTGAATCATTTTTGTCATACTTTTTGTCAAAATTACAATTGGGCTCTATTATCAAAGTTGTGTTCACGTTTGGAGAAATTACATAATTGTGTTCACACTTGGGCCAATGGAACAAGTCACACTAGTTGAAAATTAAAATTTTTAAACACACCACTGAGTTTGAGGAATTTTTTTCTAAATAATGATCAAAGGGTGAAATATGCTGACAATTTTCAACACAAACTGGAGAATAGGGGTGTCATTATCAGAGCTTTTTAACTTCAAGTTTGTGATATTGAAAATTTGGCAAATCTTTCCAACAAAATAGAAAAATTAGTCAAATTTATACTAGGAAAAAAACAAAATTTGTAGGGTGGGGGAAAAAAGGTTGGTCACTATGGGACTGGATTTGGCCTCCAAATTTCTAGTTAAGACCTTTTCTATAAAAGAATTCCAAAGCAAGGTGGTGGTTCTAAATTCTGGCATGCTGACATTCTAGGCTTTAAAAACTTCTTAGAAGAGCAACCAGGTTGCTTGCTTCTTGCAGCTTAGTTAGTATGTACTAGCATTATTCCATTTTGGCGTCTGTTGGACTTAACATTGCCAAAAAAAACAATTCTATGTTTCAGATAAGCTGTCAAAGCAGAGCAAAATTTATATCAATCGTTGCAGAAAGAAGTTTCTAAGGTCAGTGGTACCCCAGGCTGCTGATATCGCATAATAATGTACTACCACCAAATTGATACTTACTCTGAACCCAATCCAAGATTAGTGAGTCAGGATTCAGGCACTAGGATGGATGAATGGATTCATCATAACATTACAACTATTGTCATCGTCAGATCCTAATTCTTTAAAGTCTTCTGGCACGACACGCACTCTAGACATCTTTGTTTATGATCTTTGAAGCCTGTTAGTAATCACTCACTAAAGATTTGTACTCAAAGATCAACCCCCCCCCCTCCCTTCAGATCCTCAAAAGAGAGTGGTTGCAGTTGATCTAAGCACTGCCAATATTTGATTAGTTGCCCATTTTGAAAACTGACATAGTCTCATGAAAAGTCACAAACTGTAGTGTTCATAACATTCCAGC
>Ga0209611_10013692_pt1 | contig 11062 bp, 6 predicted proteins | sample S1TSphgellanicum_3_FD_187693 | JGI IMG/M metagenome (GOLD analysis project Ga0209611, IMG submission 187693) | Host-associated microbial communities from peat moss isolated from Minnesota, USA - S1T2_Fc - Sphagnum magellanicum MG (SPAdes) (version 2) | ecosystem: Host-associated > Plants > Peat...
TCACCACGCTTTGCACCAAATTCTTTGCAATATGTGAAACATCTTCCGTATTTCCAAATTCATGCGACTTGGATTTGGTGGCATATGCATCGTAGGAGAGGAGCAAGATTCTGACATTGTTGCCCAATTGTGGTCCCAACCATTCTTGGGGCCAACATGTTTCTGGGCGATTTCGTGTCGACCATGTGGTTTTCCACATGTTGTGTGCATCCTGCCCGAATTGGAAGCCGTGGAAGAACACCACGTCAAAATGAATGGGACCCTTGTAGTCGTCGGGTGGCCATACTTGTGTCACGGAATGCATCTGCACATCGGAAACCCCAATTTTACCCTCACAAACAGTTGATCGCCCTCGCCACTTTCGGGACAAAAAACTGTGGATGCAAAAAACGATTAGGAGTGTCGATGCAACGGTTAGGATTGTTGATGGGAGTGTTGTTTTGCTCAAGAATCGCTGCACCAAAACGATCTGGCGGAAAGAAATCCCCATCACTCGTGGGAATGAGTACGATTTACGAGATTGCAGAAGAGTTGGCCTGATTACGCGTTGTGAAACTGCTGCACAACTCCGTGCAACAGAGATTAGATTCGTAAGGTAGAAATAGGAACTGATGAGAGATGGCACGTCGCCCACAGGCTACGCCTTCCTTCACTACGTATATGCGCGGGTGCAAGGGCCAAAAACGTGGTGCGGTGCGGGGTCCGTCAGGTGCAGCGCGGTGTGCGGGCTGGATCGTTGTAGCTTGGTAGCGCGCACACCAGAAGGCGGTGGGGTTTGCGGTCCTGGTTCGTGTCTTCGTCTGCCTGCAGGGTTGGGCGCCCAACCTCGATGCGGAAAAACCAGGTGTAGTCTAGATTGGTAGCGCACACACCAGAAGGCGATGGGATCTGCGGCCGTGGTTCATCTCTTCGTCAGTTTGCAGGGGCGGCCGCCCGATCTCGATGCGGAAAAGGAAGGTGCAACCTCGCCGGATCGGAGTAGCTTGGTAGCGCACACCAGAAGGCGGTGAGTTCTGCGATCGTGGTTCGTCTCTTTGTCAGCTTACGGGGCGGAACTGATCTCGATGCGGAAAAAGAAGGTGCAACGTAGCTGGATCCGTCTAGCTCGGTAGTATAGACACCAGAAGGCGAGGGGGTCTGCCGTCATGGTTAGTCTACTTGTCAACTTGCAGGGGGGCGGAAAAGTCTCGATGAGAAAAAAGATGCAGCCTACTGCATAGGTATAGCTTGGTAGCGCACACACCAGAAGGCGGTGGGGTCGCGCTTGCGCTTCGTCTCTTCGTCAGCTTGTAGGTCGGGCGCCAGATCCCGATACAGCAAAAGAAGATGCAGTGCACTGTGCTAGCTGGATCGATGCAGTATGGGAGTGCAAACATCAGACAGTGGCGGGTAGTGGCCGTGGTTCGCCTCTTCGTCAGCTTGCAAGGGGGTCGCGCGATCTGACCTTGGTGCACCAGCAGAAGAAGAAGGATGGGAGATGTTGCTGAACAATCGGTAGGGAATGCAAATTTGGAAAACCAAGATGCAAGCTAGGGTCCAAACAACTCTCAAGGATTCAATTTGCTTCAAATGAGTCCAAATTGGTTCTTACAAATTTGGACCCCGAAATCCCCATCTAAAGTGGGCCATGGGTCACCATTTCACCGCACCTGAATAATTGAACCATGATTGATTTAACTACCATACAAAGTGTTGCTACCATGTAGAGCAAAGATATAATATAGCTGCTTATAAGTAGTCAATCCCTCCACTCTCAAAGTGCACACATTTTGACTACTTCTTCACAATTTGATCATGGTTGTTTTCTAGAAAAAGAAGACGATTAGCTTGCCAACTAACTCTAATTGAATGATTTTTCAACCTATAAGGGGTGGGTCCTTTGCTTCAAAATGGTACTCACCAATTCGTCTTTTTCGGACAACCACGACAAGGCTTGCGATACCCGCGCCTCCTTGCTGCAGCATATGCTCTCAAACAATTCTGATCATCAACTGGAGAGCAAAGAGGTCATCTCAAATCAAACGACGCTCACGACCTTTTTCTCACGATTAATCCATATCCATGAACTCACTGAAAACCGAGAAGAGACAAGTCTTGTCGGAGAAGCGTACTAAGTGAGATTTTCTTACCAACTGGCGCTCATGTTTGTGTTTCTCTTTATACTTCAGATCTCGGTAACATAGTGTCAGAGAATGGAACTGCTGCTGCTGCTGCTGCAGCTACCACTCCTACAATTATGCCTGTGAAGATGAAGCAAGCTTGTGAAATTTAAGGATGAAGAAACAACATCAAGAATGTTTGTTTGCTCAAGAGGTTGTTGCAATCCTCAAGAAAAGTCGTCAAAAGATCATGACCAACCAAGATTGAGAAATTCTTCATCTTCAATTCTTGGAGACTTCAGAAAAGAGATCAAATCCCGCAAGAATCATAATCTCCTAACTCTTGATCTAGCAGCTTCCTGCAACTAAGCTCTTGATCTATTGATCTACCTCCTAGCAAGCTCTTGATTTCGTAGAGCTCCTTTGCCTAAAGAGCTAGAGATGAAGAGCTATATTGGTATGGAATGGCACTCCCAGACAGAGAGACTCTGTATTAAACCTTCAGCTCCGACGCCGCAAGGCAGGGCCGGCAGACTACTGGTGCAGCAAAAAGAAGAGGCGAAAGAGCGGGTAAAGCAACAGGGCAGAATCACACGTTCTGATTGTGGACACAGTAGCCCCGGCTATTTGTCTCTTAGGAATAATCCTAAAATTTTGCAGAATGGTATGACAGTGCCAATATTATTTTTTGGAAAATTTTCACACTTGTGATGACCCAAAAATTGTTCAAGGGCATTTATTTGGGAATTTTTTTTTGCAAAAATCGCCATAATTTGAGGAAAAAAAGTCACATCTCGTCATATTTAGACAATGAGTTTCTACTGGCTACGAGAACTAGGCAGTAATCTTATAAAAAATTTACTGAACTGTCTGACCTATAGCCAAATTCCTCTTTTGGATGATCCAGTCCACCTACATAACAAAATTGGGAAAGAAAAAAAAGAAAAAAAAAAAACCCTGGACAATACCCTCAAAGGTTGTGCTTTTATTTTTAACAGGAAAATGTTGGAACTAGATTACAGATGAAAAATTCAAAAAAGTAAATGAGTTTTGGGCGGGGTTCAAATTGCCAGAAATCAGAGAAAAATAGGAAAAATTGCCAGAATTGTTATATTTAATTCTAGTAAGTAGCCAGGAAAAAAAAATACAACAATGATTGAAATTTTGTGCTTTGTATAAGTTTAATGGCCAGATTTGGCTACATCTTCCCAGGGATGATGATGATTGTCACTTTGGTACATATTCTTCCTATGCACAATCACCACTTTAGGCTGCACTTCAAAAACTCCTTTCTAAAACACATCACACAGCTATCCAGATAAACTACTACACAGTTCAGAAGAGAGAACGACAACAAGCTCTTGGAACCAACCCATTGAGGGCACGGGAGTGCCTTATCACACACACAAATGGACACATTTCATCAAACAATTCGACACGTCTCCTTCAAAACCAAAAGTGTGTGTAGGTAGCAGATTTGATTTGGCTTATTTGACCAAAACCGTGCATGTATGTATGTATGTGTGTGTTTTAATTTCAAACCGTGGTAGTGGTACAACACAATCCAAACCAGAGTTTGCACTCAAAAAGTTCGAAACATGAAACCCTTACCCACCAGCACACATGACATCTCTCACTAGGCTGATAGAAGATAACATAATAAAACTTCCAATTTGGACTCATGCACACAATATTCTCCACTTATGAATAACAAAAGACCATACAATTCCCAACCTTAATGGGATTTACTAGCACACAAACATCCTCTTCCCAAGGTAGGAAATAATTATAAATTCTCAGCCTGAATGAGAGACTTAGGAAACAACATCCACTTTGTTGGGAAACCAAATTGGAGTAGCATAAAACAACCAGGGTTTTTTTGGGTGAAAATTTGCAATATTTTTTTTAGAAAAAAAATTGAAATCGCCATAATTAGAACACAGGTTGCTGAAACCAAATTGGACTAGCATAAAACAACAAGGGTTTTTTTGGGGTGAAAAGTCGTGATATTTTTAGAGAAAATTGAAATCGCCAGAAAATTGAAATCGCCATAATTAGAACATAGGTTGTTGCATGTCATCAGTGTATAGCATTGTCTTCCAAAAATATATATACTTTTCTGTCTGACAAATAGCCAAATTTGGCCAAGTCTTCTTGTGTATGATCCACCTGTCCACCTACCTTACAAAAATGAAAAAAAAAAAAAAAAAAAAAAAAAAAACCTGACAACAACAACAACAGTGAAGAAATAATTTATAAAATTTTCAGATATTTCTCAATCCATGATGAGTCAAAAGCTTACCATGAGATGAATGAATCACTACTAGTGGTCAGTGTCCCAATGTTACTCCTTTCAGACAAGTGTGACAGTACTAGACCATCTCCAGAGGTGCTCCGTATGTGACTCCAGACAGTATAATTTATTGTGAAAAAGTCAAAATGTGCCGGTTTAGCTCAGGAAATTGGATTTTCTGCACCAAATTCGTGCACCTTGCCGTGGCTAGTAAAAGGCGCAACACAGTTGTGCACCTCCAAAAAACAGTGTAATAAATTGGACCTGACTGCGATTCAGTATTTCTGATTGGTCGATCATAATGATTGGTCCAGGTGGTTTGCTATTAGTAGTCCCACGTATATGCAGTTTTATTGGTGGGGTTGCCAATAAAAAAGCTAAACTTAGACATTGAATTTTATTATCCAGAGTGACATACCAAGCGTGGAGATGCTTTTAGTATAGAAATATACTTGAGGGTTGAGGCTGCAGCATTGGTATAGAGAACAAGGGGTGTGTCACCTGTGGCCTTGCCATTTATATTAGAAAGTATCTTAATGCAATAGAAGGATTATGGAAATTCAAATATTTCACCATGCAAAATATAATCTTCAAAAAAATCCTCTGAAAGAAACCAAAATCCTTCAAGATATCATATTAACTCTATAACTAATCTCAAGTTTCAACGCAAGCAAAAATATCATGTTTCAAAAATCCTCATATGAAAAGAGACCTACTACCTAAGGGCCAAAATCCCTTAAGCTACTATACTCTATAATGAATCTAAACACAATATCCTTCCTTACCAATAAACACACACAAGTATATACACAAGGGCCATAGCATTAGTAAAGAAAATACACACACAAATATGCAAGGGGTTGTAGTAACAGAATCAAAATATGCGCACAAATATGCCAACACATGAACATACAATAACTTGTCATGATTGCCATGGTTTCGAAACGCAAATCAAAAATATTTCTGAAATTTTGACTGATTTTGTTTACAATTCAATACCTTTTTTGGTTCATTGGGTCGTGAATGCACCCTTAGGGTGGACCAAAAGTTATCGATGTATGTTATGAAGTTGGTATTCAATTTAACAAAGTAGACCCTAATTGAACTTAATAGTTTCCATATCTATAGCTTTAATGAAATATCTAACATATGGTATATAAATCTAGAATAAAAGCATGGAAAAAAAAAGGTTATGCTTACAAATAAGGGGCATGTCAACAAAATCATATATCAAGCTATTTCCTCTTGACCTTTTTTTGGTATTTTTGGGGTCTTTTTTTAAGTTTTATTTTCAAGGTTATGTTGGTATTTTCTGAAACATAAATATTATTTAAATACCATATATTCCAACTAATGTTGATTTTTATATTTTAGATTTTCTTTTCATCAATTTCACATTTTTCATATTCAATTGTCAAATTTTACATAATTAATATTAATGTCTTTAGAAGTTTTATACTAAAATTGGTAGTGAGTATGTTAGGATAATATTTTATGGTCACTTCAAAGAACCAATGGTCTATTACACATTTAGCTTGTAATTAACTCAAAATAATTTATAAAAAAATTTGAATGTTTTCTCCACACTTACACACAAGCCTACTCAACACCCTTTTCATATTATGCATAATTCACAACTAGTGTTTAGATTTTAGACATTAGTATTAAAATAGGCTACATTAAAATAGTCATTAGATTTTTAAGTAGTGTTAATTATCATCGAAGTTAATGAGAGCGAGAATGTATGCACATTCACATCTAAGGCCAATGTTAGGTGTAACCACATGTATCATGACTTTAACACTAGAGCTAATGACAACCCATCCACACTAGACCTAAAGGTTCCTTGTCATTATTTTCACTTTCAGCAAAAGTTTATTTATTTCAATCCACAAATCAAATGGGAAAGCATGGTGGGATTAATAGACCCCAAATCTTCTCTATGTCACTCTAAAATAAGTAACCATCATGTTGGATTTTTTGGAATTTTGTTGTTCTCAATGTGTTCCCACCAAATTCTCGTTGGATTCCCAACATGTTCTTCAATTTCCCAATGAGTTCCCCAACATGTTCCAAATAGCACCTTACATTATCCCATATCTACTTTGGGATTGCACAAAGTTTAATATTTTAGTATTTTAAATTTTTTTTGGTCATGGGACAATCAATGATGCCCATCACAAAAGGAAAAAAAAGAACTTTGGGAGGTCCTCACAACTAAATAATATGAGTTACATTGTTCTATATTGGAAACTTGAGGGACTTGAAAGATTTTGTATCGACAATAGAATTTTGACAATTAAATTTGGTTTTTGATTGGACTTCAATGATTGGGTTGTCCATAAAATTTTAACTATTAAACTTGGCCTTTGCACCTCAAAGATCGGATTGTCCATACAACTTTGATAATTAAAATGACCTGTCGACTTCGCAAATTAGTGATTGACATTTAATCATGTTTTGACAATCTTTCAAGTTAGATAACAAAAATAAATATTTTTTTTTCAAGTTTTAAATAATAATAATAATTGGGACGGATGGCAAGACCCACAATCTTCTTTATGTCACTTAATGCTGAATTAATTGGTCCTTTTCCCCCTCTTTTATAACAATGCATGAAAGGTCTAAAATTTAGACATTTGAACTTAGATTGAATGTTAGCTACCACACACCACTAACAACAAGTTAGCACCACCTTCCAACTAGGAATCCACATCATTGCCAATGCTTTGCTAACATTCCATACACGAATGCACCCAAAAAATTAAGAAAATCTAACATTGACTTAATATCATCAACTTAACACCAAGTGTGAATGATGATTTAGTAAACTAATACTATAACCCTTGAATACACATAGGGTTAAAAACAATGAATTGTGTTAATTGTGGTTCCATTCACTAAATGGAACTAAGAATCTGGTTTGGGGTTCAGTTTTTAATAAAAAGAAATCCAATGGTTTTGAAAATCTCTCCTTGTTAGGCTCTGGTTCTTAAGGTGCATTTGCACTTGTTGTTAGGGATTCTAAGGTTGAGTCACCTAAAACCATGCTACCCATTTAGGATTTAAACCTAGTTACCATGAAAATTTTATGTTAAGCTAACATTCACTTAACATTAAGCTGTGTGGCCCATTTAACATTGGGAGCCATCTAGAATGCCACCTAGATTTTCATTTAACACTAACTTAACATCAAGTGTGAATGCACCATAATTACTAACTAGAACCAATGATTCTTACCTGCCAAATCAAGTACCACCCAACACTTGTATTTTTCCTTCCGGTGCAATTGTGCCATCATCCTCCATTTTTGCCTACACTTAATACCCCCCCTCCATGAGTCTGGGTACCTACCTCTATTTGTAGGATCTCAAAAATTATGGTTTTTACTCTCAACCTAAATTTTGTATTAGGTCTCAAATCACCCTATTTTGTAATGGGCAATTTGAAACCATACTTGATCTATGGATCATTTTCAAATCTTTTACCTTTCATGCACTTGCAGTGGCTGCATGCATGATGGGCTAACAGAATTGCATTGCAGCTTACAAAACCCCTAAACCCTAAACCCCACCACACTGCTGGAATCAACACTGCAGCTTAAAGATATCAAAATGATGCAAATCAATGTCTTTTTTCACACAAATTTATCTCAAAAGGGTAGTTGTGATTATTTTCTCCGAAATTAAAAATTAAAAACTATCACCACAAAATTGTCTTTAAGAAATATCTAGCTGCTTACTTACCTACCCATCATCTGCACAAGAATTAAAGCTCACACACACACTAGAAAGCAACACTAAAAATGAACACCCTTTACAACACTTAGTGCAGGAAAAAATCACAACTTCACTGAAGTGGACAATCACTTAGTGAGAAAACAACACCTACCTTTTCAATGTGAATTGCCTTAGTCCTCTCTCACCAAGAGAAAATGGAGCTAGATTTTTTGGACTACTTGCTTTGTGTTTTAATCCTTTTTTGGGTCTTCTTAATGTAGTTTGATTTGGTGCATTAAAAGAGCAATCATGCGGGAAATTTGAAGGTTTAGAGTCCTTCTTCTTCAATAGAGAATTATGAATCATGAATGCAATTAACAGAAATAAATTTATTCTACAAACCTTGTTCTTCAAATTAATTCCATGCTTCAACTTCATTTTTTGTTTGCAGGTTTTAGTGAAGTTCACTACTCTTTTTCAAAGTCTTCATCATGTTGTACTTGGTGGGGAATTTGATGCCTCACATAGTATTGAGATTGCAAGCTCGGTGCCATCTGAGTTTTTGTTGCATTCAAAAGCATTTGAAACATTCAAAGGCCGTGTCTTTGAGAGCCATATGATCCCAGCTAATTTGATTGGTGCTCCCGACACTGCCGAGCCATGGCCAGAAGAAGTTGCAAGTTCAAATGGAACTACATTCAATGTGCTCTCTCAAGGTGCAGTTGGTGATGGTGTTACTGATGATACAGAGGTTAGAAAAACCACTTAGAAAATTAAATTTCCTTGTGGGATGTGAAAACTTAGTTACAAAATTCATATTTGAAAATGTCCTTGTGGAATGTGAAAACTAAGTTAATTCCAAAAATCACGCTTCCTAATTCTTTTCGGAACATGGAAAGTGAGTTCCAAAAATCATGTTTGGAAATTCCTTTTGGGATGTGAAAACTTAGTTCCAAAAGTCATGTTTCTGAAAACTTGTTGTGGGATGTGAAAACTTGTCTAAAGATTTCCATGTTTTTGTGGCAAAGGTGTAAAATGATTTTCATCATTTCAGACATAAATTTAGCAATCATCTGAGTAGTAGCTGCTTTTTGTCAATACCCATTAAGAAACCTTCAATGGGTGTTTTCAGATCTTACCCTATTAGACATAGCTAGTCACAAGAAGAGTGTGTATCAAACTTGTTATCATTCACATGGACTTTAGTTATTGATACCCAAGAAGGGAATTTAGTGTTTTTTCATCCAAACTTTTATTATATTCAGTCCCGACTCCCAAAGAAAATGATACCCATTTTTGTCCAATTTTTGTTCAAATCCAAATTATTGGAGGTTTACACACTTTTGTTGATAGAAATTGCTTATTTGGATTTTTTAATTTATTTTTTGCCAAATGCTTGTTTTGCAGGCATTTCTATTGACATGGGATCTTGCATGTGCGGTTGAGAATGGAGCAATGAATGTGCCATCAGGTTATGATTTCCTAGTGTATCCAACTATTTTCAATGGCAGTAATTGTTCATCCAACTTACAGTTACAGGTGGGTGTGGATCTCTTCTCTTTCCAAAAGTGACTCAATTGCCTTTCCAGTAATAATCTGCATAATTTGTTTGCCTAGATTTGCATCTCTTAACTACAATGTTTGACAAAATTTCTAAGCTTTTGGTAACAATTTTGTTCATTCCTAGGATACCAGAATTTGCCTTGGAATTGAACTTTGAAAATGGTGAATGTTGACAATCAAAATTGCTCATAAAAATTGGCCAATGTGACCTTTCGGTGGTTAACCTGGGACAATAGTTAATTTACAAACAAAACCACAATTAAAAAAATAAAAATGGCCATCTTTTTGAAGATATTTGTCTAGATTATTGTTTAAGAAAATGTAGCATACTGGCTTTGCAACTAAGAGAGTAAAATGTTGTCTCTTTTCTGCAAGATGGACGGGACAATAGTTGCACCGAAACAAATAAGTGCTTGGGATGGCACAGATGGCGAAAATTGGTTGAAATTCAGAAATTTGACCAAGTTTAACATCATGGGAAGTGGTATATTTGACGGTCGAGGGCAAAATTGGTGGACTTGTAAAAAACAAAACATTTGCACAACAGTACCAGACGTAAGTAAAAGAAAAACTCTCTTTTGGAATCGAAAACTATTTGAGTTAAGCATCTAATCATGAATCAAATGGACCCATGACTTTCATTGTTCCTTTGGAAAATTTGTCATTCAACAAAAAATCAAGGTTTAGGGTTTAGGGTTTAAGGTTCTAACTTAGAAACCCTAAAAAAGAAGTTTGATCCACATTTTGCATCACCTTCATGTCTTTGATTTTACTGTTTTTTTTTAAACAGGCCATGTCAATAACCCAAAGCTCAAGTGTATCAGTGAAAGGAGTGACATTCAAAGACAGCCAGAAAATGCACCTTAGATTTAGTGATGTGCAGGATGGAACTGCAGACGGTATCCAGATTACAGCACCAAGTGATAGCCCAAATACAGATGGAATCCATGTATCAGAATCAAGCAACATTGTGATTGCAAATTGTGATATAACAACAGGTAATGAGAAAAAAAAATCCATATCAAGTTGGTTTCAAGTTTAGGGTTTAGGGTTTGTTAGATTCAAATCTCTTGTTGATCTTTGACAATTGTTGAGCGAATGTGATCATATCTACCTAGTTGATCAATTTTCTAATTTGGGTTTTACAAAAGAAAGAGCTCACAATATTTTTAGTTATTGATTTTGAGAATTTTGTAGGGGATGATTGCATCTCAATTGTTTCAGGATCCACCAATATCCAGCTGACAAATATTTATTGTGGGCCAGGATGTCATGGAATAAGGTAAAAAAACCCACCCAAAAAAAAAAAAAAAAAAAAAAAAAAAAAGAAAAAAAAAAGCCCATTCCTTGTGTTTCAATTTTATTTTATTTTCAATATTTTGTAGTTG
>Ga0209611_10013693_pt1 | contig 11062 bp, 8 predicted proteins | sample S1TSphgellanicum_3_FD_187693 | JGI IMG/M metagenome (GOLD analysis project Ga0209611, IMG submission 187693) | Host-associated microbial communities from peat moss isolated from Minnesota, USA - S1T2_Fc - Sphagnum magellanicum MG (SPAdes) (version 2) | ecosystem: Host-associated > Plants > Peat...
CGACGTGCTCCAGTGCGAGGATGAAACCGAGCGGGTTTTCGACGCCTTCGTGGTCGAGGCGCTGCGCGCCATCGAGGAGGATCACGCCGAGGCGATCATTCTGGGCTGTGCGGGACTTGGGCCTTTGCTCGGCCGGTTGACGGAGCGCCTGCGAGTGCCGGTGATCGAGGGTGTCGCCGCCGCCGTGACCCAGGTCGAGGGGTTGTTGCGGCTGGGGTTGACTACCAGCAAGACCGGTGCCTGGGGCGTGCCGCCGATGAAATCCTCGAGCGCATTCGTGGCGCAGCTGCTCGCGCCGGCGCACGCACCGGCGGATGTGCGCGAGCGGCCGTGAGGACGATCATCCGCCATGTCCGCGTGCTCGCGATGGACGCCGCGGGAACCCTGCACGCGCGAGCGACCGTCGTAATCGATGGGGGCGTGATTGAGAGCGTGGTTCCGGAGGACGGACGGGGCACGGAGGGCACCCGCGCTCCCGGATCGGACGCGGCGGACACCCGGGCGCCGGAGTCCAGTATGCCGGCGCCGACGGGTCCGAGTGCGCCCGGGGCGGCGTCGGTCACCCCCGAGGCGCCGGTACGCGACATCGACGGCAGCGGGCATCTGCTCATGCCGGGGCTCATCAACGCGCATTTTCACTCGTCGGTGAATCATCTGAAGGGGTCACTCGAGAGCTTGCCGCTCGAAGTCTTCATGCTGCACGAATCGCCGGCGGAGGGCGCCGCCATGGAGCCCCGCGCCGTCTACGTGCGCACGATGCTCGGCGCTCTCGAAATGCAGAAGACCGGCGTCACCTGCGTGCTCGATGACGCGTTCTTCGTGCCGGGGCCGTCCCCCGCTGCGATCGATGCGGTCATGCAGGCCTACGCGGACTCGGGGCTGCGCGCGACGCTGGCACTCGACCAGCCGAACGTGCCCGAGCTCGACAAGCTGCCGTTCCTGCGTGATCTGCTGCCGCCGGACCTGCGGGCGCGCGCGGCGGCGGCGCCCAGCATGTCCGCAGATGCCTTGCTCGCCTGCTACGATCACCTGCTGCGGAAATGGCACGGTGCGGAGCAGGGACGGCTGCGCGCCGCGGTCTCCTGTTCGGCGCCGCAGCGCGTGACGCGGGAGTATTTCGAGGCGCTCGACGGCTTGAGCCGGCGGCATGACCTTCCTTTCTATGTGCACGTGCTCGAAACCAAGCTGCAGCGGGTGTTCGGCGACGTCTGTCTCGGCGGCCGCTCGCTCGTGCGCTACGTGCACGAACTGGGTTTGCTCAGCGACCGACTCAATCTCATCCACGGAATCTGGATCGACGCCGAGGACATGGACCTGATCGCGGCCGCGGGCGCCGTCATCGCGCATAATCCGATCAGCAACCTGCGTCTCGGCAGCGGCATCATGCCGTTTCGCGAGCTGCGCAGGCGCGGCATTCCGATCTGTCTCGGCACCGATGAGGCGATCGCCGACGACGCCATCAACCTCTGGGCCGTCGCCAAGCTTGCCGGATTGATTCACAACATCAGCCATAGCGACTACGCGGACTGGCCGAAGGCCGCCGAGGTGCTCGATTGCCTGATCCGTGGCGGAGCGCGCGCGCTGCGCAGCCCGGTGCCGATCGGCGCGGTGAGCGCCGGTCACCAGGCCGACTTGATCCTGCTCGATCTCGACACGTCCGCCTTCACGCCGCTCAACGACCTCACGCGCCAGCTCGTGTACTGCGAGTCGGGCAGCTCCGTGGTCATGACCATGGTGGCCGGGCAGATCGTCTACGAGGGCGGCCGCAGCACCCGCGTGGACGAACGGGCGCTGCGCGCCGAGGCGCGCACATTCGCGCGGCAGAGCGCGGCCCCCGACGCAGCGGACCCGGCCCGGGAGTGGCTCCCGTATTATCGCGAGATGTATCTGATGGCGGCCGCCCGGGATGTCGGCATGCGGCGCACGGCAGGGGACAGCCATTGAAAACCGACGCATCTGCGCTTGAGCCGCCGCAGGTCCAGCCGCCGCAGGTCCAGCCGCCGCAGGTCCAGCCGCCGCTGCCGGCGCATGGCCGCTACGCCTATTCTGCGATCACCCGCCGGCCGGCGTTTCGCTGGCCGAATGGACGGAAACTCGCGGTCTATTTCGCGCTCGGCCTCGAGCACTACGCGTTCGCTCAGGGCAAGACCGAGGATCTGGTTCCGGGCATGCCGCAGCCAGACGTGTTGAACGCGTCCTGGCGCGAATACGGCAACCGTGTCGGCGCCTGGCGCGTGCTCGATTGCTTCACCCAGCTCGGCTTAACGCCTGCAATCCTGCTGAATAGCGCCGTTTGCGAACTCGCTCCCGAACTCGTCGCCGCCTGCACCTCGGCCGGCTGTGAGATGATCGCGCACGGCCATTCGAACTCGGACTCGTTGCACGGCCTCGCGGAGGAAGCCGAAGCCGCGTACTTGCGGCAGGTGGCCGCCCAGATCGAGGCGGCGACCGGACGCCGGCCCGAGGGCTGGGCGAGCCCTTGGATCGCCGAGACCCTGCGCACACCCGATCTGCTGCACGAGGCTGGCTATAGCTACCTGCTCGATTGGTGCATGGACGATCAGCCGATATGGATGGTGACGCGGACGGGGCGGATCCTGTCGGTTCCTTATTCCCAAGAGCTCAACGACAGCTCCGCGATCATCGGCCGCCAGACGAGCGCCGCGGATTTTGCGGACATGATCGTCGATCAGTTCGACGAAATGTCTGCGACCGCAGGGGACGAGCCCTTGGTCATGAGCGTGATCCTGCACGCGTTCATCATCGGCCAACCCTTCCGGCTGCGTGCCCTGCGGCGTGCGCTCGAGCACATCCATCGCTCGCGCGGCGCGCTGTGGCTCGCCCAGCCCGGTGCGATCGCGCGGCATTTCCAGTCGCTGCCGACGCCGGGATGATGCGCACCGCGCGCTGCCCGGCTTGCTCGAGAATCCACGGACTTCCTCAGCAACCCACGGAGATCGACGTTGACGAGAGCTGGGAGACAATGACGAGAGCGGGGAGGCAATGACGAGCGCTGGGATCAGTGACGGGTGCCCGATGCCGAGATGCCTCGCGCTCACGGCGGTGATGGCGGCCGCCACGGTGCTGGTAGCCGCCCTGCTGGCCGCCTGTGCCCCGCAGCCGCACGATGCGATCGTGGTCGCCTCGGTCAGCGACGTCTCCAGCCTCGATCCGCACCTGCTCGACAACAATCATCCGACCGGCAGCGTGATCTGGTCCCTGTTCGACAGCCTCGTGCGGCGCGGGCCCGACGGCGCCGATCTGCCGCGGCTCGCGGTCTCCTGGGAGCGCCTCGACCCGCTGACCTGGCGCTTTCACCTGCGGCCCGGCGTGAAGTTTCAGGACGGCTCGCCGCTCACGGCCGAGGACGTGAAGTTCAGCTTTGAGCGCATGAACAAGCCGCCGTTCAACGCCCTGCAGCAGCTCTGGGCGCAGACCACGCTGCAGGCGGTGCGGGTCGTCGATGCCGCGACGGTCGAGCTCAAGACCGCGCAGCCCAGCGTGACGATGCTGTACTGGCTCGAGGAGGCGTTCATTGCTCCGCAGGGCTATTACAGCGCGCACGACGCGGCCTACGTCAACGCCCATCCGCTCGGCTCAGGTCCCTACCGGCTGGTCGAATGGACGCCCGGCGATCATGTCACGCTGCGCGCGAACCCCAACTATTTCGGCGGAGCGCCTGAGCTCAAGGACGTCATCTTCAAGGTCGTGCCCGATGCGAGTGCGCGGCTGAACGGCCTCGCCACCGGCGACATCGATCTCGCCCTCGAGCTGTCGCCCGACATGATCAAGCAGGCCGAGACCGCCCACTCGCGGGCGGTCGAGATCCTCGGCCTGCGCAAGCTGCATTTCGGCATCTCGCAGAACTCGACGCTCACGGCGCTGCGCGACGCACGCGTGCGCCAGGCGATGAACTACGCGATCGACGTCGCGGGAATGATCAAGACCCTCATGCACGGCTCCACGGTGCCGCTGACCAGCGTCGTCAATCCGCCGAATGCCGACCCGAATCTGCGGCCCTACGGCTATCATCCGGACCAGGCGCGCCAGCTGCTCGCTGCGGCCGGATATCCTCAGGGCTTCGACCTCGATATCGACTTCACGCCGTACTGGGGTCAGGACAAGGACGTGTCGGAAACCGTCGCCGGATACTTGAATGCGGTCGGCATCCGCACCCGGCTGCACGCGGACGAATGGAACGACTTTCGGCGCAAGCTCTCCGATCAATCCTTCGATGGCATTTTCTATGCCGGTTGGGCGGCGCTGATCAACCCCTCGGTCGAGCTCGTGATCTTCACCTGCAAGCAGGAGGACAACGCGAGCGGGTACTGCGATCCGAAGTTCGACGCTCTCGTGCACCAGGCCAACACCGAGTTCGATCCCGACAAGCGCAAGTCCTTGCTCGATGCCGCCCAGGCGATCGCCTGGAACGACGCATACTGGATTTTCCTGTGGCGGGCACCCGTCTATGCCGGGCTTTCGGATCGCATCGATTACCAGCTGCGTCCCGACGATTATGTCGAGATAAATCTCGCCAAGCGGCGGCGCTAGGGTATGCGTGTTGCGCGCAGCGGCGGCAGTCTGAACCCACGGGGACGCCGCGGAGCACCCGCTCGCGGCTCAATTTGCGCGGCGCCACCATGATCGTCTTTGCGCTCGGCAAGCTGCTGCGGGCGGCCTCGGTTCTGATCGGCGTGTCGGTGCTGACCTTCATCATCGGCCATGCGAGCGGTGACCCGGTGCTGCTGATCGTGCGCGGCGACGCCACCGCCGAGCAAAAAGCCGAGCTGCGCCATTCGCTGGGGCTCGACCGGCCGGTGTTCGAACAATATGCCGACTACCTCGGCCACGCACTCAAGGGCGATTTCGGAACGTCCTACCGCCAGCATGTCGGCGTTGCCGGACTCATTCTCGCGCGGCTGCCGAAGTCTCTGGAGCTTGCCGGTGCGGCCTTCTTGACCGCGATGCTGCTCGGGTTCGCGCTCGGCATCGTCGCGGCCCTGCACCGCGACCGCTGGATCGATCGTGCCGTCGCGGCCACCTCGGTCCTCGGGCAGGTCGTGCCCGGCTTCTGGCTGGGGCTGATGCTCGTGCTGCTGTTCGCTGTGCATTGGCGCGTTCTGCCGGTGTCGGGCTACGGCGGTTTTTCGTATCTCGTGCTGCCGGCGCTGACGCTTGCGCTGCCGACGCTCGGCCGCATGGCGCTGCTCGTGCGGGCCGGCATGCTCGAGGCGCTCGGCTCCGATTACGTTCGCACGGCCCGTGCCAAGGGCCTGACGGAGCGCGAGGTCCTGCTGGGGCATGCCGTCGTGAACGCGTCGCTGCCGCTCGTGACTCAGGCCGGGCTCGAGTTCGGCGACATGGTGGGCAGCGCCTTCATCATCGAAACCGTGTTCGCCTGGCCGGGACTTGGGCGACTCACGGTCAACGCGGTGCTACAGCGCGACTTTCTGGTCGTGCAGGGCTGCGTGCTCGTGATCGCGGCGGCTTTCGTGACCATCAACCTGATCGTGGATCTCGCCTATGCCGGGCTCGATCCTCGCGTGCGCGCGCGATGAGCACGATGGTTCTCCGCTTGTATCGGTCGCGGGAAACCCGCTTCGGACTGGTCCTGCTCTCCGGCGTGGTGCTGGCCGCGCTCGCCGCCCCTTTGCTCGCGCCCTTCGATCCGGCGGCGGTCGATCCGGATGCGCGCCTGCTGCCGCCCGGTTCGCTGCACCTGCTCGGCACCGATTCGGTTGGGCGCGACATCTTGAGCAGGCTGATCTATGGCGGGCGCTTGTCGCTGACGGTCGGTTTTCTCGCCATGTTGATCAGCGCGCTGTTCGGCACTTTCGTGGGCTGCATGAGCGGCTACTTCGGGGGCTGGATCGAGGCGGCGAGCGGCTGGCTCATCGACGTGCAGTTGTCGTTTCCGTTCCTGCTGCTCGCCATTTTTCTGCTCGGTGCGCTCGGCGGCGGCACGGCCGCCGTCGTGCTCGTGCTCGCACTCGGCACCTGGGTCAACTATGCGCGCATCGTGCGTGCGCAGGTGCTCTCGATCAAGAACTCAGGCTATGTGGAAGCCGCGCATGCGACGGGCGCCGGCGTGGTTCGCATCCTCGCGGTCCACATCCTGCCGAACACCCTGTCGCCCATTTGCGTGGTCGCGAGTTTCTCGATGGCTCAGGCGATTCTCACGGAGGCGGGCTTGAGCTTCTTAGGCGTCGGACTCGATCCGTCGACGCCCTCCTGGGGCACCATGCTCAATGACGGCCGCGATTATCTGCTGAGCGCCTGGTGGATAGCGACGATGCCGGGCATCGCGATCGGCCTGACGGTGTACGGGGTCACGCAACTCGGCGAGGGACTGCGCGAGTTGCTGGATCCGAGGGGCCGGCGATGAGCGCTGCCGGGCCGACGACGAGCGTTGCGGGCTCGACGACGAGCGATGCGGGGCCGGCGATGAGCGCTGCCGGGACGACGACGAGCGACGCGGGGCCGATGACGAGCCCCGGGGGGCCGACGACGAGCGACGCGGGGCCGATGACGAGCCCTGGGGGGCCGACGACGAGTGCGAACATCCTGGAACTCGAAGGTCTGTGCATCGAGGTTGGCGCGCCGGACCGGCGGCGCGAGGTCGTCACGAACGTCTCGTTCCACGTGGCGCGCGGCGAGACGCTCGGCATCGTCGGCGAATCGGGATCCGGCAAGACGCTGACGATGCTGTCGCTGCTGAGGCTCCTGCCGCCGGGGGCCGTGGCCGCCGCCACGCGCGCCTGTTTCGATGGTCGCGAACTGTTCGACCTGAAGCCCGCGGCGCTGCGCGCGCTCTGCGGGCGCGACATCGGCGTGGTCTTCCAGGATCCGCTGACCGCGTTGAATCCGCTGCTCACCATCGGCCGCCAGATCACGGAAGTGCTGCGCCGGCATATCGGACTCGCCGACGGCGCAGCCCGGCAGCGAGCCACCCTGCTGCTCGGCAAGGTCGGCATTCCGGATCCGGCGCTGCGCCTCGGGCAATACCCGCACGAGTTCTCCGGCGGCATGCGCCAGCGTGTCACGATCGCGATGGCACTCGCCGGCGAGCCCCGCTTGCTGATCGCCGATGAGCCGACGACTGCGCTCGACGTCACCGTGCAGGCGGAGATCGTGAGTCTGATCCAGCGGCTGCAGCGCGAACAGGGCTTGAGCGTGGTCTGGGTGACCCACGATCTCGCGCTGCTCGCGAGAATCGCCGATCGGGTGCTCGTCATGCGTGCCGGGCAGATCGTCGAGGAGGCGCCGGCCGCACGCCTGTTCACGGCGCCGCGGCATCCCTATGCGCGCAGTCTGCTCGCCGCTGTCCGACACGAGGTACAACCGGCGGGGTTACCGGAGCGGGGTGCCGCATCCGAGGCGGCCGCCGAGCCGCGTGCGGGCGGCGGGCCAGGTGCCGACGCAGCAGCCGGCCCGGGTGCAGACGTGGGTGCGGGCGCGCGCGGCGCGCCGTCCGCACCGCCGGGTGGCGAGCGGGGCGCCGCGATCGAGCCGGCCGTTCTGCCAGACGCGGACGGGGGCGGGGAGATTCTGCTGCAGGCTCGCGCCCTCACGGTCACGTTTCAGCGGCACGGGTTCTTGCGCGGCCGGGGACGCCCCGTGCAGGCGCTGCGCGGCGTCGATCTCGACATCCGGCGCGGTGAAACGCTGGCGCTCGTCGGCGAGAGCGGTTCCGGCAAGAGCACGCTCGCACGCGCCTTGTTGCGCAACGTCGTCGCGACAGCAGGCTCGGTCGCGTTCGACGGTAGGGACATCACGCGCCTCGCGGGGCGTGAACTGCGCGGTCTGCGCCGCCGTTGTCAGATGGTCTTTCAAGACCCGTTCAGCTCGCTGAACCCGCGTCGCAGCGTCGGTTCCGCGATCGCCGAGCCGCTGATCGTGCACGGACTCGCCCGCGGCCAGGCGCTGCGCGATCGCGTGCGCGACTGTCTCACGATGGTCGGGCTCGATGCCTCCGTGGCCGCCAGGCGACCGCACGAATTTTCCGGCGGCCAGCGCCAGCGGATCTGCATCGCGCGGGCCCTTGCCTGTCAACCCGATCTGATCGTGGCGGACGAGGCGCTGTCCGCGCTCGACGTATCGCTGCAGACACAGATCATCGACCTCTTCGAGCGCCTCAAGCAGCGTTGCGCGCTGACCTATCTGTTCATCTCACACGATTTGTCGGTCGTGCGGCGCATTTCCGACCGCGTGGCCGTGATGTATCTCGGGCAGGTCGTCGAACTCGCCCCGACCGCGCAGCTCTTTGCGGATCCCGCACACCCGTACACCGCGGCGCTGCTCGCGGCAGTGCCCGTGCCCGATCCGCTCGCGGAGCGCAAGCGCGTGCACGTGCCGCTGCGCGGTGAACCGCCGAGTCCGGCCAATCCCCCCGCGGGGTGTGCGTTCCACACGCGCTGTCCGCATGCGCTGTCACGCTGCCGGGCGGAGGCCCCGCGGCTGCGCGCGACAACTCCCGGCCGCCACGTCGCCTGTCACCTTTTCGATGGCACACCCAGCCTGGAGAAATCGACATGAATTTCCATGATCATGAGTTCGCCGGCGACACGGCGTACGCGATCGAGCACTCTCTCATGTTGCCGCGCCTGCGCAGCGTCGTTGCCGAGCACGTCGCGGCCGCCGTCGCGGACCCGCGCGTGCACTCGGCGCAGCGCATCCTGATCGGCGGCTCGGGTGACAGCTGGTTCGCGGCGCTCGGCGTGGCCCCCGCGTTTCGCCGCTGGACGGGGATCCTCACGGAGGCAAAAACCGCCATGGAGCTCGCGCGCTACGAGACGCCGCTGCTCGGGCCGCGCGATCTCGTCATCAGCGTCTCGAACTCCGGCAGCTCGTCGCGCGCGCGCGAGACCGTTCTGCTCGCCAAGGATCGCGGCGCCACGACGCTCGGCGTGACCGGCAGCATGAGCGGCGCGCTCGCGCGCCAGGCGGATCTCGTCGTGCATCGGCCCGTAGATGAAGTGCCGGCACTGCCGGCGCAATACGGCCGCTGCTTCTTGAACATGACCGAGTATCTGGCGGTGCTGTATGCCTTGTATGCGCTCGCGCTTGCGCTCGGTGTGAAGAGAGGGCACATCGACTCCGCCGCGCAGTCGGCGCAACTCGCGGCAATCGAGCGGGCCATGCTCTCGCAGGCCGAGATCGCCGCACGCATCGAGCCCGGAATCACCGCGCTCGCCCGCGAGCTCGCCGGCATCGACACGATCTGGGCGCTCGGCGCGGGACCGAGCCGGGGCACGGCGCAGTACAGTGCGGCAAAGTTCCATGAACAAATGCCGATCAACGGCATTGGAGTCGATCTCGAGGAATGGGCTCATCTGGAATATTTCCTCACTTTGCAGTGGGGCCGGCGCAGCGTTGCGCTGGTCATTGCGCCGCCCGGCAACAGCCTTGATCGCGCCCGGGAAATCGTGCAGGGAATCGGCGCTGCAGGCGGTCGGGCGATCGTGGTCGATGCCAGCGCCGGCGAGACCTTTCCTCCGGCGTGCGCGCGCGTCGATCTCGGCAGCGACCTCGACGAGTGGCTGTCGCCGCTGGTCTATCACCTTCCCGCACAACTGCTGGTTCTGCACATGGCCGCTGAGGCTGCGATCGATCACATTCCGCGGCGGCGCAACGACGATGCCTGGCTGATCGCCAAGGGCATCGTGCGCGACACGGCCCGGGGCCTGGGATGAGCCTGCGGAGCTTGCGTGATCCTGCGGAGCTGCGAGCAAATCCAGCGGCGTGGGATGATCCTGCGGGCTTGGGATGAGCCTGCGGGCTTGGGATGAGCCTGCGGAGCCGAGGTTGATCCCATGACGGTGCGCGGCGCTCCCGCCCTGATCGTGCTCGGTCAGATCACGATCGACGACGTCGTTCCCGCAGCTCCTGGGCCCTGGAGGCGGCAAATCGGCGGCAGCAGTCTCTATGCAGCGGCCGGTGCGCGGCTGTGGATGGATGCGGCCGACGTCGGGGTCGTCGCCCGGCTGGGATCCGATTATCCGTTCGACGTCGAGGGCCTGCTCGGCCGGGCCGGCTTCGAGCACATTTCCGTACGGCACGTGCCTGAGCCGCACCTCGTCGAATGGTTGATCTATGAGCCGGACGGCAGCCGCCGGTCATTGCCGCGCAATCCCGAACTGCTCGAGATCGGAGCCGAGGGCACGCGCGAATGGTCGGGGTACCGCGACAAGCTGCTCAGCATCGCACCGATCGCTGCGGAGATTCCCGGCGGGTGGCTGCCGGCACGCGCTCTGCACCTCTGCCCCCAGGCGGGGCGGCGTCAGCCGGAGAGCCTTGCGGCTCTGCGCGGGCGCGTGGACTGGATCTCCGTGGACCCGTCCCCGCACACGACCCGAGGGGCCAGCATCGCCGCGATCGCCACGCAGCTGCGCGGTGCCACTGCGTTCTTGCCGAGCACGAATGAGATCCAACCCTTGCTCGCGGCCGCTGCGGCCGAATCGGTCGTATGGGCATTGCACCGGGCGGGCTTCGCGGAAGTGCTGCTCAAGCGGGGCGCGCAGCCGACACTGCTCGCGAGCGACGGTAAGAGCGGTGGTACGCGTGAGAGCGGTGGTACGCGTGGAGATACTAGTGGCGGTACGCGTGGAGATACTCGTCGCGCTACCCGCGCAGATACTCGTGGCGGTACGCGCGGGGGTACCGGCGACGGCGGCGACGCCGATGCCGTTCGATTGGTGCCGTCGCGTCCGACCACGGTCGTCGATCCAACCGGCGCCGGGGATGCCTTTTGTGGCGCCTATGCCGCCTGCCGCTTGCGCGGTTTCGAGCCGTTCGAGGCGGCCCGCCGGGCGGTCGCCACGGCCGCCCTGGTCGTTGCGTGCAGCGGTGTCGAAGCGGCGCTCGCGCTCACGCCGCCCGTGGACTTCTAGCCCCGTGTTAACCGAGTGCCAGCCGCGTGTAGGCGCGTGCGAATTCGGCTAGCCGCGCGCGAATTCGGCGCGGGAGGGCGCCCCGCGCAGCGCCGCCGCCTCGTCGCGCGCATCGAAGCCGCGGCTCAGCCAAACATAGGCGAGCGAAGCGCTCGCCAGGCTCACGATCCAGC
>Ga0209611_10013694_pt1 | contig 11062 bp, 9 predicted proteins | sample S1TSphgellanicum_3_FD_187693 | JGI IMG/M metagenome (GOLD analysis project Ga0209611, IMG submission 187693) | Host-associated microbial communities from peat moss isolated from Minnesota, USA - S1T2_Fc - Sphagnum magellanicum MG (SPAdes) (version 2) | ecosystem: Host-associated > Plants > Peat...
AAAGGAAAACAAAATGAAAAAAATAAAATTATGCCCAATTTTAAAAACCTCATTTTATTCATTTGACATGTTTTTGTCAATAAAATATTCAATAATAAAATTTTCATGGCTTAATAACATTGATTTTAAAAAACCAAAGTGCTTAAATAATAATAATAATTGTCAAAAAAATTGGTGGATTATTTTTTAGTATACCATTTTCATTTTTCACTTGAAATTTCATAGAAAAAATCACACATAACCTCACTAAATTGACATATATTAAACTTTTTCATTTTACATACTTTGTGACGAGTATTATTTTGGTCAAAATATACTCATCACATAACAAAGCTTCCTCTTTTGTTGAATTTCTTTGAATAATTGATTAAGTCAAGTTCCAAACTTTTCAAATCTACCCAAAGTTCAAAATATTGTTATCAAGTTTGGTGTACACATCTTGTCAATCTTTTGAAATGCAAATAAATTGCATTATGTGACAATAATTTTGGGGGACTTTAATGTGTTTCTCAACACCCAAAACTTTGTCCAACTCCACAAACATGTTAACACTCAACACTTCATCTAATGCAAAAAAACTCATCAAATATGCAAGAACTCAACAACCGTAGTGTTGACATCACTCTTGTCCATGCATATCATTGATTGTATTACATTCAAACAAAACATCTTTTTTTGACCCTATCATTCAACTTACAACTAAGGCTAAAACATGAAAGAGGAAGCAAGTTAGAGAGTGTTTGGGACTCAAGCACACTTTTACAAGTGTGGAAAAATGAGTCTCAACATTCTTAAATGAGTTTCCAACTTGGGAGTTGAAATCCTATAGTGTTTCAAATATTTGGAACAAGGTTTGGGGACCAAAGCATTGAAATTAGGCATTTGGTAGACCACTACAAAGCTCCTAAGAAAATTATATTTAAAGTGATGTCACATTTCCCATTTGGATATTTAAAACACATTATGACCAAAAAAATGGCCAATAGTCAAATTGATAGTTTGACTCTTGGGTGTTAAAATGTTTGATACAAGGGTAAAATGCGATATGTTGTTGGAAACGTCTTTTCAAGGGTTACAACCTTTCCCTTGAAAATCCCTACATCAAAATCCATATGTGGAAGTTAAAATCCCACAACATTCCATTTAATTGGCAATTTCAAAACTCACACTTCAAAATTCTAAAATTGTTTGCCACTTTCATGTAGCCTTGCCACCATCCACAATGTGTATCGTAGGAAGGAAAGTAATGACTCTTCCTTTGGGTTATGATGAATCATATGAATGTGTGTTTCTAGTCATTTAATTTGTGCACCGTTTTAATTTCACTTTGTAGTGACCATGTAGACTTTGCCTTGAATTCACGTTCATGAATTCATCTTAATTCTATCATAGAGTTTTCATTCCTCCATTTTCTTTTAAGAACTAATAAGTTTGCATTGGGTTTGCATTTCACTACAAAATCAAAAATCAATAGGTTGTGTACTTTTGATATCACTTGATAAACCTAGGGGTGCATCATTAAATAAATGTCAATGTAGGTCAAGGAACCTAGGCTTAAACTTCATTAGTACATGTTAAATTAGGCAATTATCTTAGACCTATTTAGTAGGTTATTTAAGTTAAGTAGGCAATTATTATTCCTTACCTACATATTATTTTCCTACATAATATTAGGTAGATTGGTAGGTGAATCTAGGTTAAGTCAAAATATTTTTTTTACTAAATAAGTATTGTAAGTTACTTTCCTAACATACCTAGGTACATAATAGATAGGTGGGTGTAATAGGGAAGTATGCCAATTTACACCTACCTATTTACAACCTACCTCCAATTTACCTACCTACCTATAAGTTAATATTTTTCTTAAAAACCTACCTTGTAATGTACAACAAAATGTGAAAGAAACATGTGAAATAAATGCATTGAGAAACATTGGTTAAGTACTTGGATGTTGTTTGCAATTTGCTTTGTAAGTTGTGATTTTTATCTATATTTTGATGAATTTTATTTGTAACTACTTTAAACATGTGGTTGTTAAATACAATCATAACAAAATCAAAAAAAAAGTTTTATGAAACATTGTGTTAAATAATATTTTTAAATTCAATCTATCAAAGCTTACTTAGTGGCTACTTCCATTTATGATGCAAATAACACGAGTGATTTAATTTACCATGCTTAGACCCAACAAGCTAACACCTCCTTTTGATCCCTCCCACAAACACAACCAATCCCTTGTGCATTTCACAACCTTGCCTTTTTTTGTACCTTCATTCTTGTTTGATGTTGCAAAACGTTACTCCTAAAACTTCTTCAACACATATTGGTACATACTAACTTCTAGTTATATGCAAAATATTTTAAAAACATGTATGAAAAATGATGGATAAACTATTAATTTTCATATCTACAAATGATATTTCCATACAATTTTCACATGTTCACTACCTACAAATACTGAATAATTCTTGTTATGTAAACCTTAATTGTTTTTAGTTTCTTACATTCAACCTGTACATGTTCTATTATACAATTCAATGCTCTTTAGAACCTCCAAAACTTGCCCACAAAAATGATACACAACCAAATAAAGGAGGAGAGGAAATATTGCTCCATTTCCTTCCAAAACCCCATTTGGAACAACAAAAATTCAAAACCTACCTCATGTTTCAATATGAATTAGTTGTCAAAAATTTTACATGTTTAGTCCTTATGCTACCTACATGTTCCACTAGCATTACCCCCCTTCTACTTTGGATTCCATCCTTGAAATCCTTGCTATGTGAAAGAGAAATAATTATTACAAAGCCTAAACATCTATTCTTGCTAATAAACTTGTGTAACATCTTGTAATAGATCAATTTCAACCTCTTGTCATTCTAGGTACTGGGTGGGAATCAAGAATATGTATTTTCATCTCAAATGGAACATCAACCAATGGTGTTTGAGAAGGGAACAATATAAGTTTTGCCATTTGTTCATGTTCCAACTCTTATGTAGATTGTTCCAAGTCATGTAACGGAATAATGAACTCTATGGATTGAGATGACATCTTTTGACCCTCCAAATCCTCCTCTTATAAAATTGGATTAATGCTAGGAAAAACACCACCACCTTTGAATTTTGTTGGTGTGTGTATAGTAATAGGTACTAGCACCTCCTGCTTAGTTTTGTCACCCAATGGTGAATCTAGTTGAATACCACTAGGACTTACTTGATTGTAAAGGTTACTTGGTGGTGATTCCAGAATCAATATTGGTGGAATGTATTGGAAGTTGGAAAAGGTGATCATGTATGCTTGAATTTGATGTTAGTAAAGTTGTTCATCAACCCATATCTCTTATAGCACATGTTGCAAATCTACTTCAAACATATCACGTACCTCCTCCCACCATTTTGCTAACTCACCTACCTATAGACCCAATGTTTCATGACACATGTTAAAAAAAACATTCTTTACCTTGAAGTCTTCATATTCTTGCAACTTGTAGCATGCAAAATATGGTTCTTGAGTCTTTAACTTGATGACAATACATGTCAACATGTTGATCTCCTTTTGTAACTCTTGTACTTCCTATTTAAACTCAAATTCAAACAATTCTTTTGTAATTTTAAAAGACACACACTTGTTGGTTAGTTAAGCTTCTGCAATTTGCAATTTCTCAACATGTGCCTATTAGCTACATATGTTCTAATCTACCACCTTGCTACTACATTGCCAGTCGCCCTTCCTATTGAATAGCCAAATCATCCTTTTATTGCTTCATGTACCATGCACTCATAACAAGTCACAAATTGTTGCAAGTGTTTGCTTTTACACATGGGTTGGTTGAGTGCCTATTGTCGTGACATAGTGATAATTGGTTGAGTAGGGAGTAACTACCAATGAGTAATTGTAGGTTGCAACTTAGTGGTTTATAAGGGGAGGACGTCCAAACCCTATGGGGATGTTGGTGCTTCTTGCTAGTTTGTGACAATGGGTTAGGATACACAAATGGGGTGTTCTTCCTTTGGACTACGAAGGTTATAAATCCTCAAAGGAAGGAGATTCACCCTCCTATCCCTTTGTTTGTTTTCTTGTTCACCTCCTCTTCAATAGTTTTTAGGGCTAGAGCTTGGGGTTGTGACCAAGACGATGTTGTTATGCATGAATTGTGTTATTGCATACTACTTGCATTGCCTTGTTCTCTTGAACTACTTGGATTTGAAAGATAGTGAAAGATTACATTAAATCCTCTTGAAATACTATTGTTGTTATGTATTTGGTGTTTCTTGTGTTGTTGTTTTCCAAAATTTTCCATTAGGGATGCATGATTATAATTTTTTTGATACATGTAATGGTAATGGAATAGGTGAATTTTCTATTTTAAACTACTTTTTAAAAAAAAATTCTATCTTGAGGATTTTGTTGTTGGTGTAGATGGTTGGGGGTTTACTTACTTATTTAGTTTTTTATTGACCTCTTTGAAGATATTTTCAATGGTCACTTCAATGTTGTCTTGCCTTTGTGTCATATTCTAGATTGAGGCCTAAGGTTGGAGAGTGTTTATCCTCTTGGAAAGGTGGATGTTTTGTAATGGCTAGTTTTTGAAGTAAAAGAAATGGGAGGTGTAAAGTTTTACCTTGTGCTGCCAAATTAAAGATGGAAGCAAAAACACATCCTTTAGTTTTTGTTGCATTTAAAAATCTTTTTATGGATTTTTTGTGTGTTGATGGAGCTCCCTCCACATCTACATGCCCACTTTAACCACTAACTACCAACTTTTTGAAGAGGATATATGCTTTACATTGAACCTCTTTTTTCTCAAATTAGGTTCACATATCTAACATTAGGTATCCATGTTTGTTATGAATATCTCTCATGGAGTTTGCATGCAAATTGTAAGTGTTGGTTTTAGATTACTTTTGTGGGTTGAATTTGTAAAAGCTAATGAGTTATGACGTTCTAATTGATTTTTGATAATTTGATCCTAAATGCTAAAAATTTGAGATAAATTTCTTAATTCTTTTCATAAGTGAACTAGACCTCTTTAACTCTATTCCATTTACAAAAAAAATCTTCACAATCTTTTAAGTATTTTTATTAACAATGTCTTGGGAAGGCCCTTTAGAGTTAATATGTAATCTCATTTTTAATGGATTCATGTTGAACTATGAGGCCAAATTTTGAATTTCTTCAACAACTCAATTAAAATAATATCAAAGTACCACATTGTGAAGGTATATTAAAGGATGACACCAAATTATATAACATGTAAATTGGGTACATGTCATGTGCTAGGGGATTAATGCTCAACATTATCAAAACTAACAAAGTCACCCAATGAAATAAGAAAAACATTTACATGCAAAGCACACAAATTTAAGTTCAAAACATAAAACAAAATATATATCAAATATTGGCATTATTTACACCTTCTATTCCTTTTGTGTGCTTTGGAATTTCAAAACAAAAAACATGAAAATTTATGAATTTGCATTGGGGATAAAAGTAGTGTTCGGTGAATATCACTAACCCATTCAATTTTCAAGCCATTTTTGAAATTGAAAACCAAAGAATCTTAATTTGGGTTCAAACTAACACTTTGAAAATTACTTAGATATCACAAAAACCCAAACCTTAAAGTTTACACATGTCAATGGTTTAATTTAACTTTAAAACCATTAGGATGAATAAACATTAATCAATTTAAATTTTTATTTTTTCACATGGGTAATTGTGACTTCATGTTTAAATCTTATGTTTACATTAAAGGGATCAACTCCATGGGTTCGAACCTCATGTAGATGAGAACCAACTTATTTGGAAATCGATAGTTTCATATTTTATGATAATATAAAAATTGACCAAGGTATCATAATTTGAAATAATTAAAAAAATAGATTGGTTTTATTATTTATTTATTTATTTATTTATTTTACTTTAAGAAAAATAAAAATTGTTAGTTATTTCAAAAAGGTGAAAATTGCCCAACATTGGATGAAACCCCCAAACAAAAATATTAGAAGGTTGATCACAATGAACTAGGTTATTAACAACAAATAATTTACCTTATAGAAAACTAATTTTTTGTAATAAATATTTAATATCGTGTAAAATTATATATCTTATATACCAATTGGAACAAATACAATATTTTGTCATTTGAATATTTGTGTTCAAGCCATAATGTTCATGTAAGCTTTAGACCCAATACATAAATTGTAAATATGGGTGAAATGACTTTCTTTTCATAACAATGTTGATTAATTGAATTAATTTTGGGTGAAAATTTTACTAATAATCAATGTTAGGTTTTGACAAAGTGGCCATTGATTTTTTGCCGGTAATATTTTGCCCATTATTTTTTTGATGGGTGAAAGTAGGATAAAATATACAAAAATGTGAGTGCCTGCAATTGTACCATGTAGTGTGCATATAAGAACATCACTTAACATCAAAATGGGTGGAAATATAATAACAAAGGTGAAATTGTATTATATCTATTTGCAAAAAGTGATTTAAAAAAATCAAAAAGTAGATTTTTAAAAAGATGAAAAATGTAGGTTTGTGGATATTTTAACAAGAGGTTTTGAGAATTTTAGAATAAAATAACATGTGGTTCCAAGGTTTAAAAGAAAATTCAAATAACCAACAATTCAAGGTAGGTTTTGTTTGTATAAAGCTTTTGACTTTTTGAAAATCATAATTATGGGTTGAAACTGGTTCTTTGATTTTAAAAAAAAACATTGGTTAAGGCCTTAAAGTTTGTTTGCTTGACTCTTGCATGTTTGGATATTTATTTTAAAAAAGAGAGAGATACCTTATAATGGTATCAATGCATTCAAATTATCCAATATATATGCCAAAATGTTCAAAGCACTTTGCATTTCATTTTGCCTAGAGAATCCCCTTTCACATGTTGTCATACCTAGAGATATTATGAGAAAAATATTGCAATTAAATTGGCTTAGCGAATTTTTAATAATTCTTTTTTTTCCTTCACCATACCACTCTTTCTACTACAAAAAGTTGTTTAAATAATGGTCCCAATGAATAAGGCTCAAAGTTCAAATTCCATGTGTATAATGGAAGAATTTCCATTGAACTTATACTTATTATGTAGGAAAAAATATGAATTTCATGAAACAAATCATAGGAATTTTATTTTTTCATATGTCTCTGACAAGTTGTCATTTGTTGACACAAATTTGATGCATATGAAGCAAAAACGAGTGCAAACATTTGTGTGGTTCTACTGAGGATCATTATAGGTATATATTTGGTTATTAGATTGATGGAAAAAATAGTATAAAGATAATTATCAATAATTAATAGTGGTATATTAGGCTAGTGGTGTTACCTAGTTAAAAATTTCAGACTTATTTGCTTATATGTTAGATAATGCAATAATATATATATTCTCATAAAGACAATGTTGAACGTCCATTGAGGTGTCAAAACATTATGTTAAATACTTGCATTCAAAGGCATGTTCTATGACATCCCAAAAGCGTAATGTGATTTGATGTCTTATTATATATTTATAAAGAATTTTTAAAGGTGAAACATGTAGTCATCTATTGTTTAAGAAGTCTAAGAAAGGTTTAGACCTTCGAAGGTTGCTTTTAAAATATGTTCCTCCTACACAAAAATGGATTGGGCAAACTAAAATGCTTAACAACACATTCATCATACACACAATACAAGAGTTGAAACTTACATATTTTGGGTTAGGATCACTTGTGCACTTAAAGCTTGGTCTTTAAGATGGCTACACCCAATGGGGAGCTCACCACATGAACCTAAAGACCATTATTTATGGAGAACTTTCACCAAATACACGAAAACTTTCCCTTATGAATGTTTCACAATCAAGACAACAAATTGATGTATCATAAGTTCCCTACACATATTAATCCTATTCCAATGCTTTTTTGATAGACTAACAACATGGAAGTATGGAAATGGAGAACAAGCCCAAGGCTCCACCCACTACGTTTTAAAGACTTAAAAGGAGAATGAATGAATCATCCACCCCTTTCATTTAAATCTAATAGATATTATAATTTATTAATTTTGAGAGCCAATATTATTATGCCATCTATTATGCCATCTATTAGTCTTTTATACAAATTATCTAATTTTGAATTGTTGGACTTTTTAAAATTAAATTTATTCTATGTAAATTTTGTTTTTGATAAAATATGAAAAAGTCCTTATATATTCCAATGGTTGTGCGGGGTGGGGGAGGGGAGAGAATGAGGGGTATTGTGACCATGATTGCACCCAATGGTAACTTTGGAGTTGTATAGGGTAGACAAGTTGAAGGTCCACTAGTAGTTTCATCCTACCATAATAGATTTCTAGTTGAAATTTGTCTTGAAATGAAATGGAAATGTGTCTTTTTGGAGTTGCATTTTTTCAATATCATATTTATGAATGATGGAAATGATGAGCATATTTTCAATATCTTATACATCAATTTACATCTCATTTTTGTTTAATTAAATTTGGATTCAATTCAAGTTGCATGTAATATATCATTCAATATTTTCATTCAAATGAAACTTAAATCAACTCACTTATGTTCATCATTTCATTGTCATTGTTAGTGTGTAACAACACAGAGCCCAAGTCATTTGTACACATTATTATACCCTTAGCTACAAGCAATATTAGTTTCCAATTTCTACTTTTAGAGTATCCACTTTTGGTGTTTCAACTCCACTTTTAATCTTGTTACTTTCACTTGTAATGTGAATCAATAGTTGGGAAACACCCCCTATGCTTTGGAACAAGCCCTCATAGAAGTTGTTGCCACCTAATGCAATATTCAATACCAAGCTCAATATGTTCCTAAGTGGAACCATCCCTACTAGGTCTTGTACTTTAATGTGAGACTTGGACCAAAATCCAAAGTGGCTACATAATTCAATCCCATGATAAGCAATTTCAAAATTAACACACCCATCCCACCAATCTAGTCAAAAAATGGCAACTTGGTGTTAAGTTATATACAATTTGCTAGTGTGTGTATATATATATATATATATATATATATGCTAACATCTTGAGTAATTTCCATAAACCCCCTTTTCTACAAAAGAAAAAGAAACAAGACCCAAAAGAACTAGGATGATTATTATTTTCTATTAGACCCACTCAAGGATGGGTGACTATCCACCATTTTTTATCATGGTTGTTGTGGAGGGACCAAGTGGGTTGGTAGGAGGGAAAGCTACTAGGTCTATACATGCCATGTACATAAAGGAAAAATGGTAGGTTTGGTAGGGATGAAGAATTTAGACACTATACAATTTTTACTATATCTATAGATGGTCCCTTTGTGAACTTTATAAAAATAAATAAATAAATCCAATTTTGGTATGCAACTGTATTATTATACTTGAGAGCCTTGTCCAATTAACCACAATGAAAAAGAAAAGAAATTTAAAAAGGAAGTAAAGAGAGAGAGAGAGAGAGAGAGAGAGAGAGAGAGAAGGGAAAGAAGAGGGGAGTTCTAAGGGGGTTTCATCATATTTCATAAGTTGTGTCTTTTCACACAATTGTTGCCTTTGCTAATCCCCAAAATCTCAAGTGGGTGATGAAGGAATTCATAGCACAACATACATACAAATTTCATATTCAAAAGTTCTCTAATATTATTGTCACCCAACTCACTCTCTCTCTCTCTCCTCCTCCTCCTCCTCCTCCTGCACACATAATTTAATCTCAAATTCTTTAGATTTGATCATAGAGGAAAGCAAAGAAAAGCAAAGAAAAGACAAGACGAGACAAGAAAAGTTTAGATTCATTCATTTGAATTTAATGTTGTGTTGAACAAATATATATGATTATATGGATGTGGGTTACCCTAATTCAAAAGTGCACAGAAATTAGAATATAAATTGCCTTGCCTTGCCATGCCATGCCATGATGCAAGTTTAGGGTATAATTTAATTGAAGTTTTCTCTTCAATTCAGCGAAAGAATGAGGGAATGAATCATGGGTTTTTGTTTCTTTCAAATTCGGAACCAAAGAAATAAAGAAAGGAACAAACCCATGCATGATTCTTGTTCTTGTTTTTTTCTTTCATGTGCATGCATGCATGCAAGCAAGTAGGAAAGAATTATTTGCAGCAACGTCAGAGATCAGGCCATGAATGCATTTGCAGCAGACTCAGATTCATAAAGGAGCAATGGTGTTGCTGAAGATTGAGATCCTTGAAGAAGAGAATCCGGCATCAAAGCAACAACTGTAAGTACTTTGATCATCTCGTCGTCCAGTTTAGGTCAAATTTGGGCGAAGAGAGTCTTCTAAATTTCTGTTTCTCTCTCTCTCTCTCTCTCTGGATTGCTAACTTTCCTTTATGTTTAAATGGAATTAAGCCTGGGACCGGTTGCGAAGAGGATGACATTGACATAGACAAGGAGGAAGTCTAGTCTAAGTGCGAGAGCTCCGGGGGCAAGTGGTGCAATTGATCTGGTAGTAGGCGACCGCGGCGTGAAATTGCGGGAAAATCATGGGACATGAGGATTCTGTCAACAATGGGCTGATGACGACGGCGACGCTGGCATGCGTAGCGGTATTGGCGATGGCTAGCGTGTTGCTTGGATGGCAGAAAGGAAGAGGAGGAGGAGGAGGAGGAGGAGGAGAAAGAGGAGGAGGAGGAGGACGGGTGCAAGCTCTGATCTACGAGTTCCAGCATCGCTGCGCTTTGCCGCTGCACCTCTTGCGCAAGATCTCGGAGGCAATGACGTTGGAAATGACCGCTGGTCTCACCACCGAAGGCGGGAGCAGAATGGCCATGCTACCCACGTTCGTTGAGAAAATGCCCACTGGGTAAACAAATAAACCAACTCCTATTACCCACAGGTCTGTGCTTGCTTGGTTGCTTGCTTGGTCGCCTGCTTGGTTGCTTGGTTGCTCTGTCTGTGGTTTTTCCTTCTTCCTCCTGTACAATTTTTCAAACTAAATATATGTAAGCTTATTTTATAAATTAAATAATAATTTTTTAAAAATATATATTTTCCAAAAAAAAAAAAACAAATTGGTATTTTTTTTGTAAGTATTTTCAAG
>Ga0209611_10013695_pt1 | contig 11062 bp, 7 predicted proteins | sample S1TSphgellanicum_3_FD_187693 | JGI IMG/M metagenome (GOLD analysis project Ga0209611, IMG submission 187693) | Host-associated microbial communities from peat moss isolated from Minnesota, USA - S1T2_Fc - Sphagnum magellanicum MG (SPAdes) (version 2) | ecosystem: Host-associated > Plants > Peat...
AACCTTTTTTGAATGGCTTCCTAAATATATATTTAATTGATGAAAATGATGGTGATGAATGAATTCCATCCATTATGGATGAAAAATAAGGTTTTCATAATTTTAGCAACTTTGGGTTTTAAACCAATGTAAGGACAAAACAAGGCAAAAAAATTAGAAATGAGATTAAGAAAAATATGACATGGCTTTCAAATATAGTCAAGCGAATTAGAAATGTCTGGGAATGCATGACATAATTAAAAACCTTCAAGACCCCCTTGAATCACATTCCAAGTTCTAAAGTTGAATCCCAAGATATTTGGGGCTTGAGGTTTAAAAGATCAAAGTTCATTTGAATCAAACAATATTTATACCATTGGAAAAGTTTCTTAAAATTACAATGTGGTGAGTTAAAATTGTCAAAATAAACTTAATAGCTCAAAGTTATAATCATTTGAAGAATCATGATGGAAGGGGAAAATTCAATTCCTATTCATTCAATATGTGAATTGGAGAAACCAATGATGTTGGATTGAAGACCCTGGTATGAAGTTAAAAAGCTTGGTTACATGGTTACAAGATAGAACATTAGATTGTTCCAATTGGATACAATTATAAAAACTTATGACTTATCAAGTTTTTAGGAACTAGAACTTAGAAATTTCAAACTCCCAATTTCATGACCTTTGGAAATAAAACATTGGCATGCCACTCCCAAAGGTGAGCTATGGGGCACATCATAAAAGAAGTAATATTCCCTTGAAAGAGCTTGGGCCATGGTGAATCTTTGGAATGAATGTGAGCTTGTGGAGTTTATTTGGCTTGAAATTATACTAACCACCTCATTTTGAATAGATTATGGTGACTAAAAGTTTGACTAGAAAGGTCAATATGTCTTATTATTTATTTTGAAGTTTTCACCCATTTTCTTAATTCTATAAAACTAAGTTTTGTGCCTTGGGTTTTTGCATTTGAAAACTAATATTGGAATAAGAGACTTCAATTACCATCGATATAACCTAATGTGTACCAAATGTTATGCATGGATTTCATTTTATGAACAACAATCTAGGTGATGATGGATGAACTTCATCCATGAACTACAAACTAAATTACATGACATATTTTACTTTTATGATTAATCATAATATATGTTTAATAACCTATGTTGGGGTTGATTATAAAATGTCATTTGTTAAACTTTCTTCATAGCATAAAATATGAAAATATGATTGACAAGGCTCAAATGTTTCATTAAAATTTGTTAATATGAGTATGAAAATTCAACAAACATGAACAATTTGACATGCAAAGGCAAAAGAATAGAACATACATAACATTAAAGCAAGAATTAGAAAAGATGTAATGGGATGTAAATGTAAGAAAATGAATGTGTTTTCCATGTAATTTACTCCCAAAACAATAAATGATGACAAGTAAGAATTTAAAAAGCGACAAGCCTTGTGGAGCTGATGCACAAATTAAAACTTGATTCATCGTGAAATATGATGGTCTACATACATTGTCATTTCACCAAAAAAAGCAAAACGACCTTGTTTATCATGCCTATCATGTTAATAATGATAAAAGAAAAAAATATATATAAATTGGTAGGATGTCATCAATTTTATGCTTTGAGTGGGCATATTATAAAATTAGATTAATAATATCTATTTTAAGAAAATGGTTTGGAAGGGTTAACAAATGTTTTTATTATCAATGAAAATCTTTAAAACTTGAAACACAATTTTTTTTGGGTTGTCATTTGTAATGGTGGTCTTCTTGAGTAAGATGGTTCAAAGAAGCTAAAATAATTCATGAAATGTTGATACAACCCATTAAAAATCATTAATTTCATCATTTCAAAATATATATCTATAATTTTTAATTTCAATATTATGGAATTTGAAATTTATCAATTTTGTGTAAAGTGCAATTTTTCTTATCTTCTTAAATAAAATCATGTATGATATTTGTAAAAGATTAAAAATCAATGAAAAAAGAACCATGCAACTATCCATGTATTCATAAAATAAACCATTCACTGGATAATGCAAACAATTGGTGAAATGTCTATAACGCAAAATTCAATTTTACCTTCAAAATATACCTTATGATTAAAATAAAGGATGACGTGGTTATAGAGGGACCCAACGGTTTTCATTTGTCTGTGAAGATGAAAATAAATTAATTAATCAAAAGAAGATGAAATGAAAAATCAAAAACACATTTAGTTTAGCATTCAAGTTTTCCATGAATGTCATGATATATGCATAATAATATGTAAAATGTAACATGTAAAGTTAAATATTGTGATTATTTAAAACTTTAGTAGACATATATTAAATCATTGTTGGATGATTATAATATTTAACATGCTCTAAATTTGTCAATTGGAACTCATTTGAAAATTAAAAATGAGCAACAAATTTTGTAAAATGATGAAAAAACATTGACACAAGGCATTATTTGATTTTGAACAAAGTTTGCTTGTAAATTCTATCACACAACTTCTAAATGATTTTAGTGCTTGTAAATTTATAAAGCACCATGAAAAAATAAAATCTAGCCATTTGAAAGACATTAACTTGGGTGACTCAACACCTAAACTAATACCTCCAAGTGTTTGTTTTTAATATCTTCTAAACATTATAGATATTTTATCTCAAAATTTCATAAATTTGGTTTTTTGTGTCCAAATTTAACATTTTTTAGGTTAAATATAATCATTAAAAACATCTCCATTGAAGCATAATATATTATTCACTAACACCAATATGACAAATCCATTAATTTTTTCATTTTTGATTTGGCCCCAACAACAACCATGTTATTGTTATCAAAGTTCGCCTCCTAGAATAATCTTTCTTCTCACGGAAAAAAAAAGCCTTTTGGTGTGTCTACAAAATCATTTATTTACACACCATCAATGATGACCATGTCCCTTTTGTCTAGTAGTTTGCATCTAGTAGTTTTGTATGTCATAAGAACCAAAGCAAATTGATGATTTAATGAGTATGAATGTTGAATTGTCTTGTGATGGACAATATGAAAATGGTTATTTCTTCACTATGCACTTGATGAAGATAGTTAAGTTGCGTTGACTTAAGAAATTGTGATAATTTGCTTCTTGTTTTGTTGTGTTTTGTGAGGTTGTAGATCTAAGTGGGTGTGCCCTAAGGAAGTTTTCTTTGCGTGTGTGTAATTCCTTTGTGGAATGGATATGTGTGATGGTTGCACAAGTAACCTTTAAAGTTGTTGGGTGTGAAATTGCTAGGCAATGTTCCATTTTGGAAAAAAAAACTACATTGGAATGATAAATTCAACACTTGGAAATAACACTAGCATGAGAGTTGGATGGATATTTGCCATCGGAGATGCTTTAAGAAGCTCCAATACCTCAACAACATGAAGTGCGAATGGAGTTGCTAATATCACCTTGCCCGCTTGAATAGGTACACCTAGTTTTGTTTTTCTGCCACGTTGGTAGGTAAAAAACCAATGTTACATATCTTTACATCATCACATGCGTACTAACATAACAAGCTTTTCCATTTGTACGGACCAAGTCAAACCCATGTATTGCATGTTGTCATTTTGGGTCCAATGATTTTCTTTGGACATGAAATTTGGCTAATTTTTTGTGGTTTTAAAAGGGAGAAAAAACTTGAAAAAACAAGAAGTATATTTTCAATGTAGAATAGAAAATTAGAGGAAAAATTCACTCTTTTTGTGAATTTTAAAAAAAAAAAGACAAAAGGCTTAGGTCTAGTGTTTGATTTTTCTAACAAATTTTGCAAAATGTAAACCAAAAAAATGAGAATTGAATTGAATCAATTATTATTATTTGGTTTTCTGAGTGTATTAATTCAACTAGTATTGCAATTTTTTTGGAAAAATAAAATTCATCAAAATTTTTGATATCCTTGATTGGGTCCCATCCAATATCTTTCATCAAGTACATAGGTAATCAAGAGGAGTATGCATGCATTGCACTTGGACATAAATTCCATGTGACGAAAACTGTTCCCCTTGGACATTACTGCAGAATGCTCGTGATGTACTATGGAATGGCCCAGTAAGGCCTGTTCCACCAAGGAATGCAGCAGCAGCAGCAGGGCCGGTGGGGGTAAGCCCAGTTGGTCGTGAACTCACTGCCATTCATTCATTCTATTAGGTGGTAACAGGTTCTACACACACAGGTCCCATATTCCAGAGCAGAATGGGTTGGTTTTCCCCACCCTTCCTTCACATCTCAAGCGCGTTCTCCACCGTTGATTCACATTACAAACTGAAACTGAGTTCAAGAAAATTGGAACAAGCTCATGACATCCGGGCTCACCAAGGAAAAAGGCGTCAGAATAGGACACTGACACTGAGAATTGTACTTTCTAGCCGATTCTACTTGCTAGAATCGGCTATAAAGTAGCTGATGCTACAAAGTAAGTTGCAGTTAAAAGAAGGTCTGTCACCTGCTTACCAACTGAAAAGAAAAAAGAAACCGGAGTAGTACGAGGAAGAATCTGCTACAGTGGCTGATTCCATGTCCCTCAGGGAGGGCTGAATCTGGGCGGAATATCGTCCCTGCTAGCAACGTGAGGCTTGCAAGGAAGTTCTGTCTTTGCTCCGCCAGTCGCTGCTATAAAATCCTGTTTTGTGTTCGACAAGATTTCACATCACCTTTTGTAGAACAAGCTTTAACCATCCAACATCTCTGCTCCTGCTCTGGTTCTTTCATTTGATCATTGTTTGAATTTTTCTTGGTTGGGTGTTTGTTTCTGGTTGGTTTGGGTTTTGGGAGTAATAAGTTTTGGGAGGACTGATGGCAGCGCTGGACTTGACGCGACGCACAATTGCAGTGATACCAGGAACTGGCAGAATCGGGAGTCGTCTTGCCTTCCAATACGCCAAAGCAGGCCTCTCCGTAGTGGTGGGATCTCGAGATGCAGCTAAAGCTCAGAAAATTGCTGCTGAAATCTCCGAAGAAACCCAGTCCAGTTCTGTGAAAGGACTCATCAATGCTGAAGCTGCTGCTTCCGGTGACATAATCATTTGGAATCCTGCGGTAAAAAGAATTTTCCAGTTTCTTCTCTCAGACTCCCAAGCTAGATAGGTAGATGAATCTGCGGATGAAGAAGAAGAAGCTGTGATGGGTAGTTTAGGGTTTAATGCAAAAGAGCCTGTTGATTGATGCAAGTACTGATCTAGCAGCTCACCGATTTGCGAAAGAAAATTGGGTTTTTTGATCCACTGCTGCTGCTGCTGCTGCTGCTGCACTTCCATGAATGCAGGGTCCTTTGGAAGACAGGGAAGAGCTTCTCAAGTCATTGGCGAGTCACTTGGTGGACAAGATCATTGTAGACGTGACCAATGTGCTGTATTTTTTTGGGGAAAGCCATTGGGGACAGATATCTGCAACTCTTCTTAACCGGGACACATTGGGAGCTCCTGCTCGATGGACCACTGCCTTCAAAGCAACCATTTTTGTATGTCTTGAACTTCAATGCTCACAGAAAACACTTGGGCTTAGCTTGGACGATGAGCTTAGATTTTGAACCAGCCATTTTCCACAACTGCATTTTCACCCAGCTGGATTGATTCATTCATTCTTGCTTAATTTTTAAATTTTTATTTGTTTATTTTTCTGATTGTTGTTTTGTTGAGCAAAATCTGGCTGCTGGTTCATGTGCAGCATTTTTTGCGAGAAAATCTGCCTGATGTGAATAATCCACACACCACTTTTGTTGCTGGAGATGATCCTGAAGCTGTTGCAACTACCATTGCCTTGGTTGAAACCATTCCAGGTTTCAAAGCTGCAAAAGCTGGACCTCTGGAAAACTCCAGGATTGTTGAGCTTCTTGGTCCCCGATGGCTTGGTGAACTCGACAAGCTCAATGCTGGTGGCAAGTTGTCTACACACTGGAAACTTGGCGTGTGAAGAAGATTGATATCACTAAATCAGTGCTGACAGCATCCAAAACACAAGGTTCTCAAAACAAAACAAATAAGAGCTAAGTACTGTACATATGATCCGTGATCAGGCAGCTGGGTTGATGCAAAAAAGGATAATAGTAAAACAGAATCTCTCTCATTGCACCTGAAGACTTATGTACGAGTTGTCTTGTGGCCAGTCTTGTCTGTTGACAGCTTCATGGATGTGTGAGCTTTGACTGCTTCTATAAGCATACCAATCAACAACTGTGATATAATTCTCTGACTTCTGAGTGAGCATTATTCTACATCATTAGATTGTGATGTTCTGTGATGTTCTCTTAGTGAGGATTATAGATCAATGCTGTGATCTTCTCACACATATCGAATTGGTGGTTCCTACTGAACTCTTTCCGAAGAGATGCAGTTTCCTTATGAGCACCATGTGACCATAAGATACTCATGTGTCCTCCATAAGATACTAATTGCAAGCTCCATGATATCTCGTCGTGACAAGATTTGCCCATTGGTAAGGATTTTCTGCTTGCATCAATAGTTTTTCCGAGCAACACCTGATAGACGATGGTTCTGGCCTCCAGAAACTGACATTTAGCCTTTCTGTTGAGCATGGGTGCTGATGCACATGAGGTTGGGAACGGATGAATTTGAGGTTGTGAACTTGTGAATTTTTGGTTGTCAGTTCAGGCTATTGTGCCCGCTTCAACCGACAGCATTTCAAGCTCTGCCATAGAAAATCTTCACCGTAAAAGTGCAGGCAAGCTTCTCAGACAGACTAGAATGCCTCTTCTTTCCAAGAATTCTCTTTCCTTAAACCCTAAACCCTAGTTCTTGAAGATTTGAGACAATGAAGCGAAGCAGCTGTTCCAGTCAAGAGTTCAAATTGCCGGGTGTCAGCTTGATAGCTATAAGCAAACTAAACACAATGGGTAGAAACTGACATTAGACTTCTACTGAGCTCTCTCTCTCGATTGTGTTGTCTCAAACTGCAACAACAAGAAAAAAGAAATCTAGGGTTTTTTTGAGGCCCTAGGGGTTTTGGCAAAGGTTATGGTATAAAAAGTGTGGTGCTATCGGGAACAGGTTGGGTAATAACTTTGGTGACCTTGCAGAACATGATGGGAACATGGAACAAACACCAAAATCCAAGAAATTTGAAGCCCCGCCGCCCCCTCCCCGCCGCGCCACACCCCTCCAAAAGGAGCAGTACAAAAAAAAAATGACTGCTTTTGACTGGCCAGTCAACATTATATCCAATGCATTCAACCCTAAACATGTCGATGCTTTTTATTGTAGGAAAAAGAAAATTTTCATGTCCAACATAGCACCCTTGGTGTTTGCAATGTGGCTTTTGAACACCCCTATTATTACTTGTTATTTTGTCATTCCTTGTCAGCATTCTTTTTTCTCTTTTTTTTCCTTCGTTTTTTGTCATGCTCGGTGTTATTTGGATGTGTTTTTGTTATTGACTAAGCTTATGTCATTCTTAACCAAAACATTACATTGAGTTGAATTTTGACTAGAAATGTTCAAATTTGAAAATGTTTGTTAAGTTGGCATTCAATTTTGGGACCTTTCAGGAACTTGGCTTAAACAACAACCAAGATTAAAGGCTCAAAATACTTTGAAATGATCATTAATTCTTAAAAAGATCAAAGTTGAAAGAGGCAATATATTCAATTCATGCAAAAAGAAAAAATTAATTAGAAGGGGAAAAATATGTTTACCCTTTCCTATGAAAGGATGGTTGGAAAGAACATAATAAAATGTCCAACCCCTAAGTCACAAGTGAGGGTGATATTAAAAAATTGTTGAATGTCAATTCCCATTAAGTATTAATGAATTTCATATTTAGAATGAGTTTATTAAATTTAACTAATTTTATAAACATATCATGGATAAAAATAATGTAAGCTTGCCAACTTTGATCAAATGTTTTACCGAATATTTCATTATAAATGTTTACTTGAATATGTTTTTAATTTTGATTAAAAGGTGTCCATTGAAATATTACAAAAATAAATAAGTTGAAATTCAATGTTTTTATGTTTTCATATTTGATTTAATTAATAAAGATGATTAATTTGAATTTAATTTATTATTCTTGATATTGGTTTAAATCTATATTAAATTGACAATACCAAAATATTAGTTATTAGAATTTTTTTGATAAATAAAAATTATAATTATAATGGAATTTCGTATTCATTTATTTCTAAATTTTATTTTCAATACAAACTAAAAGTTATCATCATGTTAAATCAATGTACCACTTGTTAGAATCATGAGCATCATGCAAATTAATCAATGTAAAATCCAATGAAGAATTTATACACTTTGTAGTCATGATGTGTAGGTCAAAAACTTTAATAATAATTTAAGATTCATGTTTCAAAACATAAACAATGTATTATTTGATATGTCGTTAACCTTAAAATGTAATTGTCGAATGAAAAGATGAAACACAAATTCATTTGAATTTGATCATGAATTTTTAAATAACAATATGCACATAAAAATCTCAAAGTTTTGAAAACCTAGATGTGATACATAGTGATGATAGGTTGAAAACATGTGATCTATGATTACATGCAACTTGATTTAACCAAAATATTAAATCTTTGAATAATATACAATTTGAAATAAAAAACAAGACTTTGAAAATGTTACTAAGTACAAAATGAGAAATTTTTTTAATTTTTTAAAAAAATTTAAAATTAAATCAATGTTTATGGTTTAAAATTTTTTTCCCATTTGAATTTCCACCGAATTTGCAAGTATTGGTGAATCACCCACAAATTAATCACTTCTTTAAACCTTTTTCTTTTTTTGGTCACTCTTCTTGTTTTTTGTTTTTTTTATTGTAGATTTCCTATTTTAACAAGTCATTCATCCTTCAATGCATTTGATTCAATTAATGACACACATCAAAAGAAAGTTGTAACCCACACAACACATTCATGAAATGTAAAAAACACACGTGATTTAATAGATTCATATTTTTAAGATTATTTAAATACTTTTGATTAATGTAATGTAAAGACAAATTCAACACATGTTTGTAGAATAATCAATGAATTTTGAAGTTTTCATGTCTAAAATAATCTTGAATATTCCAAAAGACAATGTATTTTCCTTCACAAATTTTTTTTTGAAATTTCAATTTCTTTGTCAATAATGTAGTTAGTGATAAAGATGCTAAGATATCACAATAATAAATATAAAAATGACATCCACGTATAATAAATTATGCAATTTAAACATGATGGACTTTTTTTCCTAACAAGTTTTATTTGCAAAAGGGACAAGGATCATCAAATGAGTTTTCAAAAAAAATAGAAACCATTTTATCTCATCATGATGTTTGTTTTATAGCAACATTTTAATCTTCTATCATATTTTGTAATATCAATAATAGTCATGAGGGTTTTTATTAGTTTCAAGGATAGTTTAAATTCATATAATAAAGAATCATTAATTTTTATATTGTAAGTTTATTTAAGATTTATCATCAAATAATGACATTTCTAATGAGAACAATGTTGGTTGTCAGCCAATATAGTAAATGAAAATTTTAATTGATTTTTGAATTAATTTAATTTAAAAACTAATGAAAGGATGACAAACTTAATTGATCATGAAAATATAGAAAGATCATTTTTCTATTTACTAGAAGATTCATGCAAAAATATTTCTATGTATTTATATGGGAGTATTTGAATTCTCAAACATACCATTATCCCAATAGATTGTAGTAACCATCAATTTCGTCACAAGGCGTGCACAAAATTAGTTTATTATTTTATTCATATTATGTATGCAATCATCTAACAATAATAAAATGACATTTTGCATGTATAATTTGTTTTGTAAACATTCATTAATCCTTATTCAATTTCACTAAAGATTGATTTTAGGGGGGGAAAATGTCAAATATGAATTTCAAAGATAATATTATTCACAAATATACCTTTTCAACCATTTTTTGATCAATTTGTTTTGTATTATTTCATTTTCAAATGATTCTGTAATTGCTTCATCTTGGTTAAATAACTTAACAAATATCTAAGGTTTGAATGTTTAAATTTTTTTCCTCTCCTTTGAAGGATGAATACCCATGTCATTTAAAACATGTTTGCAAAGGTATAAATGGGTTGAAATCAGAAAACATGTGTTGCACAATAATGATGTGATGCATATAACTTAATCAAATTATAAAAATACAAATGAAAAAACAAATTAGTCAAAATTTAAAAAAAACATAGGAAAAACATTGAGGAAAATAATATTTAGTTCCTTTTTTGGTGCATTAATTCTTTCAATCATTTCTTTTCACATAACGCACACACAATGAGGTGAACATCACTCAATGTGTAACACTTTAAATGAACGCAAATCATGACAAAGAAGAAAAAAATATGTGGATGCCCACATATAGAAAACTCCATACGAAAAATGTTTTGTCAAAAATCACAATTTACACGATAAAAACACAATGCTCCACAATTCTAACATCTTCAATTATATGGTGAACCTTCATTTTTTCCTTTGTGTTTGAAATACATTTTCATTGGATCATTACCAAATTCATAAAATGTTTTCACATTTTCTCTCTCTTGACATTTGTGCATGTAATTCTCACTTAACATTTACATGATTGTGAAAAATCACAAATGTATACAATTTATGATTTATGAAGTAAAAAAACAAGTAAAGAGAAGATTGAGTACCATGCATAAAATCAAACAAACTCCATCATGGTTGTTTCCACATGCTAAATGCAAAAAATATTTTTCCATTCTCACCTTTTGCATTGACACACAATTTTTTGTGAACAATGTTAGCATATCTACATGAAGTTTAATTGGACAACACATGTTCATATGTCAATGACATGACATGACAAGTTGAAATAACCTTTATAAAGATGAATTTCAACCAAAGAATAATGATTATATGATGTAATATGTAACATTCAATAAATCTTAGCTATAATTTGGACCGATACTAAAAGGATTGAAAAAACAAAAAAACAACAACTACATTTTGGAGCAAGAAAAAAATATGAATTTTGGTGAAGTGAAAAACACGAATTTATTCATATATGAAATTGAAATCCATTCAATGTATTTGA
>Ga0209611_10013696_pt1 | contig 11061 bp, 9 predicted proteins | sample S1TSphgellanicum_3_FD_187693 | JGI IMG/M metagenome (GOLD analysis project Ga0209611, IMG submission 187693) | Host-associated microbial communities from peat moss isolated from Minnesota, USA - S1T2_Fc - Sphagnum magellanicum MG (SPAdes) (version 2) | ecosystem: Host-associated > Plants > Peat...
ATGCAACTTTTAAGAAATGCAATGCCTTGAAAATACATTGATATAACTTGATTACCACTTCAATAAGTCACCACCTTTCTTGCCCTTTGAACTCTATCGTGACTATTGTGCTAGTGGACTTAAAGTTGTAATAGATATAGGAAGCAGTGTCATTTGAGGAATTTTGCAAGGCCTATGTATCAATTGGGTTTTTGGCTTTTATAAGAACATTTGCCTTTCTCCGTGTAGCCATTTTGTGTAAAATAAAATTTCTTCTTTTTGTAATAATGGGCTTCACAAATGTTGTCAAAAAATCATGTTTCAAAGCCATTTTACCCTAAACAAGATTACAAACACTTGATGAATGATGAATTTATGAACTCAAAGATTATTCATCATCAAAACTAATTGTTGAATCAATGTAAACCTTGTATTTCTTCAAAGATATGGTAGGCACTCAATAAATCTATGGTCAAAAAACATATTTGAGAAAAAATCAAAGCTTAGTAGATGCATGAAATCTCTTACATTCTAGAGCAATGGAGCTTGTGTCGTACATGCCAAATCAACTTAAGGGCCAAAAAATAATTATTTCAACAACTAAGTGCTAAATTTGATAGCAACGTATATAGATGCCAAACATGGCAATTTCATGTTGAGTTTTGATGTTCATGCAAATATTTTGGGGACTTTATGGATAACAACAAAATGGGGTGAAAAAACAAACAAGGTACGAAATAAGGGCTAGATGAAATATGAATTTAACAATAACTCTATTATCAAAATGAAATTCAAACATAATGTAAGAATCCAAGCTTAGAAAACCACATATGGACAATTGAAAGCAAAACATTAACATCAAGAATACTTTTTGTTTTTTTTTATTGTGTTTTATAATTTCATAATGTATGAAAGATGAGACTCCAAAGCCACTTTTTCTAGTTATAAGTCACAAACATGAAAAAAATGAAACCTTATTAACATTGGATTAAGTTTTGGCAAAAATAAATCTCGCAAAAACATTTTAAACATTTAAAGCTTTAACAAAAAAAACAACTGCACCATGAAATATTATGTTTTTAGGCATGGCCATAGAACAACACATCTCAAATTCCATTCCAAGCAATTCATCACCCAATGCATTCCTTTATATCTAACCCTTGACATTTTGTCTAGAGTCCTTGGTGTTATCCTTCATCTAAGGCTTGATTTGTGAGACAATCACTCTTTCCACCAAGGTTTAGTACACCAACATTTACTTTACACCCTAAAGCCCAAAATCATCACTCAAAATTTTTACACACACACTAACTTAAACTCCTCATAGCTCAAAGTTCATCCTCATACAAACATTTCCCAACCAATTTATTGTCTAGTGTCTACTTCTCACCTTCTAAATCCAATTTTTTGCAATATCAACCATCACACACTCCACAACAACTACATCATGCCTCTTGCTAACACCAAATATATTCTACATCTATCCAATAACTACAAAACTCCCTTCTCATGGCCTCCTCACTCCTTAGATTTTTCATCCACACAATCCAAATTTTTTTTTGGATGAATGTTTAATCTTCATTACCAAGCCTCCGTGTTGAAATAAATGCACACCACCAAGCAAATCATTTCTTCATTCTCACTATTGGAAGTCAACACAAAATTCAAAACAAATTGACTCATAACCAAACAAAATCAATTTTCTCAAAACCCTAAAACCAAAAACCAAACATGGGTACTGAAGCACTAGGGGCCCTTGAGTGAACTAGCAGCCCATGGGGAAAGGAAAAAAAACTAAAAACCCCAAAATTTTATTTAAATTGCTTCTAAATATTAAAATTATCTCATGCTTAGACTAAATCAGGGTCTTTGCAGTGATTTTTTTTTTTTTGGGGAAAAAAATTCTCTATTTAAAAATTTTTTTAGAAAAAATCCCAAGCAACATGGTCAAGGGAACTTTTTGGAAAGTTTCAAAAAAAAAAAAATGGCCACGTTTAGAAAATTTTCTTTTTCTTTTTTTGAAATTGCCAAGATTTTTCAAGGAATTGGGCAGATTTTAGCTTTATTTTTTCCTTTTTAAAAAAAATTCACCTAGATTTTTTTACTTCTCTATTTGTCTTGTAGTCAGGCTTGGCTAAATCCTCTTGTGGCTTACAGCCACTTTCGGAGCAACATGAAAAAATAAAATAAAAATTAATTAATTAAAATTAAAAATAAAATAAAAGTTCCAGGTACAGTGTCCGATTACTAGGATGTCCGGTTACTACAGCACGGTTACCAGTGAGTGCAGCCAGCTAGCCGGCCCCAGCACCAGAGGAATTTTCGCTCGTTCGGTTACTAGACCAGCGTTGCGGCGGCGTTTGCCACATTCTTATTTTGCCACTACTGTGCGTGCGAGGGGGGCCCCTCATTTCGTATCTCTAAAATTGCTCGCCGGCGCTGCTGCTGGTGCTGCTGGTGCTCCTCCTCCTCCTTCTCCCCCTCGTGGCCACCACCTTCATCGTTGTTTCCTGGCCGCTTCGCAGACCGGTGATCTTGCAAAGAAACCTCAGTCTCGTGTCACCGCGTAAGTAAACTCCTCCATTGCATTGCATTGTATTGTGTTGCATTGTATTTCCCCCACCTCCTCCGCCTGCCACCTTCTGCCTCCGCAAAACACAAAACAAAACAAAACAAAAAACAGTGCAGCAGGCTCCACCATCATCATCATCATCATCATCATCATCATCATCTTCTTCTCATTCTTCTTCTTCTTCTTCTTTCTTGTTCTGTAAATCGTTTTCTTTTCTCGTCTCATTGGTTTACCCTGCACTTCTTCTTCTCTCATGTGGCGTGTCGGTGGGTTTTTCGACTTCTTCCCCTTCCTACTCCTACTCTCTTCTGTCTAGTCTTCTCTAATTTTGTGTATGTGTGTGTGTTTTTGTTTTTGTGTGTGCTTTTTTTGTTTGTTTGTTGTTGTTGGGGGGTTTGCTTTCGTCTCGTTCTGTTTGCTGTAAATTTTTTTTCTTTTGTGTTGAAGTTGAAGCTTTGCTTTTGGTGCCTAGGCTAACGCTTATGTGAAGTTCCTTTTTTATCTTGCAATTCATGTGTGAGAGAAAGTAGAGATGGAAATAATGTGGGAATGTGGTTGCAGATTAAGGTTGTGAATTGTGGGTGGTTTCTTTGAAGTCTAGCAGCTTGCACTTGCATGCTTTCTACTTTTCTAGTTTGCAGCTTGCCGGTAAATGCAGCAATGCAACCTAAGTTTTCTGAAGAACAGCTTCAGAGATCATGTGTAGTGAATGAGAAGAATAATCATTTGAGGAACTTTCCGCGTTTGGTATCACGTTTCAGTGGAGAACTGTCTGCATGTGCTGATGTTTCTTAGACTGTTTGTAATTTCGGTGTGCAGGTGAAGAAGGTGACGACATATAGGAGGACGCTCAGGGACTTCGGTTTTTTGCTCTTATATTATTCAGCAGGCTGCAGACGTGAAGAAGAAGAAGAAGAAGAAAATGATGATGAGGACGTTCTCCGGCGGGGTGCAGCAGCATTTCATGATGACGGTCGCGGCAGTTGTTTTCCTGCTGTCTTCGGTTGCGGTGACGACAATCAACGCGCAGAATGTAACCGAGGTTCTCGCAGCATACCCAAACTACAGTACTTTCAACAGGCTACTGAGCGCGACAGGAGTGATCGATGAAGTCGAAACCCGCAATTCTCTCACCTTTCTGCTCCCACCCAACTCAGTACTGGACCCATTCGTCGCAAGCCACAGCAATCTCCCGCTCTCGGAAGTCGGCGATGTGATCAGGTTCCACATCTTGCTACAGTATCTGGACGCGACGGAGGTGCAACGCTTGAACAACGGATCATTACTCGTGACTACACTCTACCAAACCACAGGGAGAGCCGCCGGGCAAGACGGGTTCGTGAACATCACCGACGAAGCAAACGGCGACGTTCTAGTCGGCCCAGTTAGCAGCAGCGGTTCGACTCCACAAGTCTCTATCACCAACGTCACGCAGATTCCTTACAACTACAGTTTCTTCCAGATCAATGGCGTTCTTGTCCCGGTTGGTCTCGGAGCCGCCCCTCCATCTCCACCTCCAGCAACTGCCCCTGTACCAGCTTCTGTAGCTCCCGTTCCAGCAGTAGCTACCGGAACTCCAACTGTAGCTCCAACCCTGGGTCCCATTCTCGCACCTGTGCCTACCTCCTCGGTCTCACCCGCGCTTGCACCGAGTCTTGTACCCACATCTAGTGCAGCTCCTAGTCCTGTAGCAGTTGCACCAGTATCAACACCCATTGCAGCTCCAGTACCTGCTGCATCAGTACCTACTAGTGTTGCAACTCCTGCTACCTCTCCATCTTCTACAACTTCTGGAACATCAACTGCACCAGTTGAAGCTCCTCAGGGACCATCTCACAGTGGAGCAGCCGGAGCTTCTGGTTTCCAGCTCCAGTCCACGAAGGGGTTGGCGTTTCTCCTCACTACTGCAATCTCCTCAATGGCCATTGTTGTTTTCCTGTAGATCATGAAAGTCTAGCTGCTCATCTGGCTGATCATTGTATTGCATTTCATTTCCTTCATTCATTCCGATTTTCATTCTCCTTTCCTTTGTGCAGCTTGTGAGATCATGAGTACTGGATCCTAGCTAATTAGTATGAGACCTGTGCATGGATTTTCAATTGTTTCAGATTTTACTTATATTTTTTAAAAACCCATTAGAAGAAGAAGAAGAAGAAGAAGAAGATGCATGACTTCAGGCAGAAGTCTGGTGTACTCTCAGATCTGTCAAGACACTATTTTGGAATAAATTGCAAAACTAGTGATCCAGAAATTCAAATGATGTTCTTGACTTCAAAGAAAGAAAGAAAAAGTGTTTGTTTGTTCTTTTGGGTCATTTGCTTACATGTATGATATGGATACATTGAAATCATGTTAAAAGCTGCAACAGCAATTGCATTGTTTGAGCGCGCACACACACATACATATGCAGTCAGTGATGATGATCATAATGCTTGTTGGTAATGTGGGTTGTGTGGTTTGTGATCTAGAATTTCTGTTACTTGTTTGCTTTACAAGTAATTACTGAAACTAATTTTGTTGTGATATATTACTTTCTTCCAGGTTGCTTTGTGTTGCTTCTTGTCTAGATTAAAATTTGCTGTTGCTGATTCTCTGCCCTGATGATGGATGAAGAAGCCCAGGTAGTATATTCATGACTTGGGCTTGAAGAGTATTTTGGGAGAGAAAAATTCTCATTCACATTAATCTTTCTTCTACTGCAAGGTGCTGCTTGGTGTTGATGAAGTTGTGTGAGATTGAGCAACAATTGCAATAGGATTGAAAATGGGAAAGATCAGCAACTTTGTAATGAATGAATGAATTAATATATATTGAAATTTTTGGGCATTGTGGGTGGCAAAAAATTACAACTAATTTTTGAAATGAAAAACTTTTGTGCATACATTATTGGCTTTTGTGAAAATGCAGGCAAACTTTGAAAATTGAAACTTTTTGAGTGGCATTTGTTTGTGAAAAACTACCAATTTTTTAGGGGCTCAGAGAATTTTTTTTGAAAAACTTCTTTTCAAAAAGAAAGATTGCCTTTGGATGCAGCTAAATGCATGAATAGTTCTAGCTAATGCATATTGAATTGAAATATGGGGGTTTGGGGATAGTTTTGGTGGAGTTGGGCATTCATGGTTATTAAAAGAAAACTTATAATTTGTAATGTGGTGATTGGTTGGAGCTTGTAAAGATGCTTCACCTAAAGGCCTATTTTACATTAGAATTTAGAACCCCAAGAATCAGCTCAACCAAAAAAAAATGGAGCATTCCTATTGCTCAATTGCTCAAAACCTAAAACCCTAGGCCCAAGAATTATGTGGTTGCCTACATGACAACATTTTGGTGCTAAATTCTTGGGCCAATTCTTCAAAAAGGAAATTTCATAAATTGAAGAGCCAACTTCTTATGCTTAGCTCAAGAATTGTGGCCCAAGAGTTGTATGATTGATTTACACACCAAATTCATGTGCTTTTTCTCATATCATGGCTGGCATCTTGCTACATGAATGCAAATGAGGGTTGTTTTATTTCAAATTTCTAATGTTGCATCATGTGCAAGCATCCCAAGAGAGATTTAACATTAAATGGTGACAAGTTTGTAGAACCTGTCAAGAATGTTTTTAAAAAATGGAAATAAAAGTTTGTCTCCTAAATTCAAGTGGAAATGTGGCAAAACATTTCCCAAAAGAATTTCAAATTTTTTCTGGTTTTTTTTTTTTTTGGCTTAGAAACAGAGAATATGTGACAAAATATTCCCCTTTCATTTTCATTTTTCACATCTGTGCAATATTTTGCCCAGGAAAAAAAAAAGCCTGATTTAAGGAGCCATTTAGAAGAATATTGAAGATTGATTTAGAAAATTGAAGTTTCATCAAATTTCCATCAAATTCCATGGAATTTAGAAGTGAGGGAATATTAGGGACATTTCATGGAGACAAGTTTCAATTATGTACACAATATGTGATAATACTATTGCTATGTTGAGAAATATAAGTAACATGATAAAATAATATTTGCAAAAATTGTTAGTCAAACAACACACATGTGAATGTGAACATGAATAATTATAATTTAATTAGTTATAGGATTTTATTTTTTTTGAAAACCAAGATATATTCAATATAGGGCATACTTTAATTTTTAATGTATATATATATATGTGTTAAGCATTTTAAATATTAGTTGTTAGTAAGTTCAATTAGTAGATTAATAGGGTGAAAGCATTGGCAAGTGGACCATTAAAAAAATAATCTTTGAAAATTAAATTATTTAAAATCCACATGTAAGCATGAAAATAGTTCAAAAACTCCTCTTGTTATAATACAAACTTTGCATATTTTTATTGACCTCATAAGAATATAAACCTAAAGTTTTGAAATAGAATTACATCATAAAAATGTATTAAAAATACATTTGAATACATTTGTGTAAATGTGTTAAAACACATTTCATTTCCAATATGTATATATAAATTGTAAGTTACATGTTTTCACAAAATCTATGATATATGTTAATGGAAGATTTTTCAAATTTTTGATTTAACTGTTGTTTTAATTTATTTGGAACTACTTTTTTAATTTTCACAATGTAAAGAATAGATTTCAACCTATTTTCACTTCATAATAACCTATTTAACTACCTATTTAATGTTTTCTGAAATATTATTATATAAAATTTAAAAACATATTAATTTCAATCTTTTAACCCAACCAAATTACTTGTTTAACAATCTAATGACACATTTTGTCACACTATCCATTCAAACCAAAAGAATACATTGGTTAGTGCAACTAATTATGTTTTCATCTAATAAGTGCATTAATATAAGTGAATGCAAAGAACATGAAATGAATATGAAATGAAAGGTCCATCCACATCATTGATAGTTGATTAATCATTTAAAAAATATTTACATTTTGAATGGGTATTTTGCTCTTCCACCTCCCCAATTACCTAGTTGAAGAATATGTTAAATTCACATATAATATGTTGAAAATATAATAGTTTTATCACATAATATTATCATGTTTAGTTGCATCCTTGTTAGCCATCACAACTTCAAGTTAAAATTGAATATGTATATAATATAGGGTATCAAATTTGATGCAAACAAAGGAAACTATATCTAGGTAGTGCAGGTGCCCTAAGAAAAAGACTTGGCAAGCTCAAAAAGGCAAAATTACAGTTAAATTGAAGGTGGCTTAAATATGTGCATATTAAAAAATTCTTAAATTGAATATAAGTTTAAAATGATAATTCCTTCACATAATAACCCCAAACAATATCTTGTTTGATGCAAGTAATGTAAGGTTTTAACATTTAATATCCCCCTTGGGGGTTGTTGTAATCTTCTACTTAGTTTAAACATTTTTTGTTTGCAAGGGATAGCGCTTTCATTTGTAAATTGTAAATTAAAAAAATTGGAAATTATAGATGTTGAGAAAAAAAATTTAACAAATTTAGAAGAATGAAACCTTTTTCATGAAAAAAATGCCCAATACCCATGGATTTTGAAACATGATCATTGTTTAAAATGCTAAAAATACGATCCATCTAAGTGGAATGGATCTCACATTTTGTAATTTGGGATGAAGCTATGAACACAACAATGTATGTGTTTAATAGATCTAGTAGCAAAACATTTAATGGAATCACACCTATAGAAGCATGGACAAGGAAATCATCTAAATCAAACCATGCTGTTTGATTTCCAAGCTTTTGTGTTCATCCAAAGGGATTAAAACATGAAATGAGTAGTAATAATGAAAATAAAATTGAACAAGAGACAACTACAAAGATGGTGATCGTAGTGAAACAATGATGAATGATGACATGGCAATATGATTTGAGAGAAGGGCATTATGCCATGATATAGAGGAACAATGTGACAATCATGCTTGATACAAATATATTATGAAATAACAAAATAGCTTTTAGGTTTGAATACCAATCTTAATGATTTGGTGTTAAGTTATTTAATTAACTTTCTGTTAATTCAACACCAAATGTGAATGCATATGCAGTTAGATACCTACTTGTGATGGTAGGCAAAGACATCAATCATGTTAGTGCTAACAATTTTCAACCCAACACCACCAAGTGTGGCCAAGCTATAACCATTGTATAAAAGTTTATAAATGCAAGATGTATTCATTCTTGACTTGAATTACATGCCAATGGTGCAACAAGAACCAACCACACCATAAAAACCTTAAATGTAACTCTAAACTCAACTCAAAGTATGGCCCTTCATTTTCAAGAAGATGTTATAGTAACTTGTCATTATCATGCATGTTGTTGAAGGTCATCAAACATACATGATTATCATTATTGTTCACATTACTCTTTAAAATTTGATATGTTATATTTATATTTGGGATGTCGTCTTTTTCATGTTTGTTGATACATTGATGGATTTGGAATATCTATAACCTTAATTCAATTGATATTGACTTAAATTATACATGTATGGAGAACTTTTGAATATGCCAAAATAGTTTTTCTTTTGTGAATTTCAACCTTCAAGTAGTGATCAATTGAATTCTTCAACATCTACCTTTTATCTTCTCATATTTTATGGTTGTAGAAGGCCCTAGAAGGTTGTCATCATTGGTTCTTTGGCTGTTTGGAACTTTTGTTTTGGGAGGTGCTCCTAAGTTTGAAACTTCTTTTGTAAACCTTATAATGCCTAGTTTTAGCTCCATCAAGAAAATCAATCTATGGCAAAACATGTCTTTAAAATTCAACATTGTCTTTTTTTTGTGATATTGTGTGCTTTCTATGTCTTAATCTCCACCAACATGTACATGTTTTTTTTTTTTTTTTGTTGATATTTTTGGATTTGAATTTGGATAACCTAATTTTTCAAATACTATTCAAGTTACCTTAAATTTTGAGGATGAAAAACTTCTCAAACTTCTAACAATATCAACTTTGGGAGATTGACCCAAAGCTTGGGGATTTAGCATTAACCCTAAACAAACCAAAAGGCCCAACACTAAATATGTGATGGTTGGTGTTAAAAGGTTTTATGCTATTTTAATGAATGTGATGATATAATATTTCAAAACCTTGTTTATATAATCTTGATTTGCTCTCCATATGTTAGGGGTGGACAACTTTGAGATTTGTTTTCAATTTTTGCCTCATTTTCTTTGGATAAATTTTATGCAATTTGCAAAATTTTGGGTTTTTTTTTCCCTTGTGTGTTGTGACTACTTTTTTTCCATTCTCTTATTGTTCATGTGACTATATTTCCCAACTCTTTGAGTTGTATTTTGCATCTATTTTACCAACAAAGATATTAACATTTTCTCAAACTTCAATGGATATACATGCTTTCAACAACATTGTCGACAATATTTTAAGCTAATCCATGTAATTGTTTCCATATATTTATAAGATTGTACAAAAATCTTCACAAAAATTTGAAAATAGTAATCACAATAATGAATGTGGTCATAACCTTATGAGAATTACTCATTTCACAAAGTTTCAAACCATCACCTTCATCATGAATAACAATAACATTGAATTATAATGACTATGTGATAGTGGGTGTAAATAAACATGCAAAAATCATGTTTAGCTCATTATCGTAGCACCTAGGCAACTTTGACATAAATTAAATTATTTTCAACTTTGTCAAAAAATTTAGACCCTTCTATCAAAATTTTCAAAAACACATTCAAGTTGCCAACTAATTTTGAACCAAAGACTTGTCTAACCAAATCAGTTACTTTACATCCATCTGATCATTAATGTAATGAAATATCTTTAAAAATTCTAATGAATTTTATTAGATATATTACACATATGTGAAAATTTTCAAAATTTTTTTTAAAAAAACTGCTGAACTAAAAATTCTGAATTAAATTAATTATTCGACAAAGAATTGCCAAAATTGGCTAAATACTACGGTAGTAAGTATGTTGTATTGTATCAAACGTTAAAAAAAAAAAGAAACAAAAACTTTTGATTGACACATTAAGGGTGGTGATAAAAGTTGTCGATTAACAAATTAAGGATTGGTGACTCAAATGCATGAAGAATCACATACCCACCATTTAACAAACAAAAACACACGAGATTCATAAACACATGTTGGAGGAAGTGAGTCCAACAACTTATGTGAAGGAAGGAAGTTGGTATGTGAAGTGGCCTTGCATTACGAAATCACATACCTTATGGTTCTCTTCATTGAAAAACAAACTATAGAACTTTATGCATAATGCAAATTAGAACTTTAGTGTAAAACCCCCCCAAAAAACCAAATTGCATGATGCAAATCCCACAAATCCTTCAGTGATGGTGTGTGGGTGTGCGATTGGTGTGAGTGAAAAAAGAGAGAGAAAATTTGATGCGTAGTTGCAAGCAATTGGTAGCAGCAGTGGTAGAGTAGCTTTTGAACGCACGACAAAAAGCGTCCAAGAGCGTTATCTGCGCGAGAGAGAGCAGCTCCGTTCATTGGCTGCTTATCTTATCTCTCATCCCTCCCAGCGCGCCCCCCCCCCCCCTCCTTTTCCC
>Ga0209611_10013697_pt1 | contig 11060 bp, 6 predicted proteins | sample S1TSphgellanicum_3_FD_187693 | JGI IMG/M metagenome (GOLD analysis project Ga0209611, IMG submission 187693) | Host-associated microbial communities from peat moss isolated from Minnesota, USA - S1T2_Fc - Sphagnum magellanicum MG (SPAdes) (version 2) | ecosystem: Host-associated > Plants > Peat...
AACTACAATGCAACATGCAACTCCAAGTAGGGACACAAATGCATTCATGGACTAGACTACATTGAACTATGTTGAACTAGACTTTGGACTACATTCTCCATTAGAACTTGCTCTACATTTTTAATTAGAGTTGGACTAGACTTTGGACAAGACTTTGTACTTGACCCCACTCATTCCCGATAGTAAGAAGGTTCAAGGAAATTGTAATTAGACTATTATATTGAAAGAATAGTTGTGCACATTGAAAATTTAAAAAGAAAATTTACATTAGAATAGTTCCTAACTCTCTCCTTGCATCTTTCTGTCTAATTACAAATTTCCTTTCTTTAGTTGATCTCTATTCTTAAATCAATCACTTTGTGGTAGTATATTCATTGTAATCTTCAAGGAATAAATTGCAATCTTCCAACTTGTTTTTATCATTATATAATTTGGCAATGGGTGGAAACTATGACTCTTTGCTCTTAAATTTCTTTCCTTTCATGCTTATTTTCAACTTTTGTGTTTTCACTATGATTCTCCTGATGAATGATTCAGTGAGTTTCAAAATGTGTCGACTTAGTGTAGTACACACATTTTGTAGTTATAATTTATTAGTTCCACCGGCCATGGATTGTTGTTAGGAACTTGTTGCAAGTTATTCACAAAATTTGAATCAAACATTTGTCTCATTGTGGCGTAGACTTTGTTCTTGCACATGATTTCTTGATGCCCAATATCCCACTTTAACATTATAGTCTACATTAGTCGCTTTCATCACTCTTTGATCCAATGTTGGATATAAATCCAATTTTTTGGAAATTCTACTAGGCATTGTCACAGCTCAAACACTACACTTGCAGGAAAAAAGTTTTTGCATCCCTCATTTGCACCCCGCAATGTCTCCTTCTCATTACATACAATTGTTGAATAGGTTCATGCTCATTTTGCATTTATCATTTTTAACATGGTTCTTAGTGTGTGGGATGTGAACATTTATGGTTGTTAATTACTAACGTTTTATTATTTGAGTAGTGATTGTTTATTTCAATAGTCATAAGAAATATTTTTGTGTTTATTTTTAATTAATGCACGATGTTTTAGAATGTCCCATTGGCTCTAGTTCATCATTTTAAGATTGGATGCTAGTGAATGCATTACTCTTTCTAAATATTTAACTCATAACACATTTACTTTCATATCAATGTCAATTATTAGCAATTGCATGTGTACATAAAGTCTTTCATTCATTATTGCTAAAGTTGAACTTTTCAATTGCAATTACCATTTAAGGTCTTATTTCCTTTTGCTTTTCTCCTCACATATATCCCTCTAGTTTTGTTTAAAATGTGATAAACACAATACATTTCATCCATAATGAGAATTGGATCCACTTTATTTAAATTTTTTTTCCATTACTTACATTGATTTTGACGCGCTCCCAAGTCACGGGGTGAAACCCACTTGAGGGTTTCACAAAGTCAAGTTACGGAAAGTTGAGACTTGGTAGCACGCTCCCGGCTTCCAACTTTAAAAAGGGGTAGATGGTCGAGTTGGGAGCCTAGGGATTAGACTAGGAAGAGGGACTAGCTTAGCTCGTGTGAATCTGCATCCAAAAACCAACCAAAACGGGTTAGTTTAGCATTCAGGACACCCTTAGGTGTTGGGACTTGCCACGGGCACTTGGACACACAAGACTCACCACGGCCCGGACTCGGGGGAAGCCACCACCTTCCCCCATATAGTATTCTCTGCGACTGGTCGCAGAGGCTACATCCGAATGGCACAAATTCCCGGGACTCCCGAAATGGAGTCCCGAAATTGTCCCGACGGGACTCCTGGAACTTTGAACCCCCATAACTCCCGACTGCAGAGTTGGATTGCGATGAGGTCTAAACCAAAGTTGTAGCCCTCGTCAAGATCTTTCCAACGCCATGTCGCACACTCAAATCGGACGTCGAGAAAAGGTCGATTCCCGACTTTTAGTGGTCGGGAGTCAAACTGCCAGTTTGACTCTCGGCCCTTCTTTTGCTCATAACTTGGGCTGCAGATGTCCGAATTGCCAATGCGAGACCATTTTCGATATCTACGTTTCAAAACCTTTCCAATGACACCAAGAACACCCTAATGCAAGGTGTTTTTCCTCTTGCTGTCAAGCTCTAAACATTCGGGAGTCCCGGAAGACTCCCAACCTCCAACTTTTCCAAGTGTTGGGCTTCACCCCCACACTTGGCCAAAGTGGGGTTGCGACAGATTTTAAAATCTAAATAATTCAGATTACTTTATATACTGCATAGGTCGATTGAATAGACATTATTTCACTTTTACTCCATTTCATTTCCTCTCACTTGCATTAACAAAGATTACAATTGTTCAGCCATTTCCATGTGTAATATGCTACGGCTAGTTCATCTTTGGAGTGTTGGTGTTCTCACCCATGATGCATGCTTGTTTTCTAGGATTTGCAGACATGCTTGGTGAATATGCGTTGTTTTCCTTTACATTTGGTTCTATTTCTTTTAATAATGAAATACAAATTTAATGTAGGGAGAGTAAATTGGAATATAAATCGATCAAGACTTCAAATTATGCAAATATAAGCTCTTCTTGTCTCTTTTATGTTCAAGGGTTTGAACATTGTTTTCTTTTATTATCCCACATTTCCCATGGTGTTGGTGGTGGTCTAATCATTTGTCAATTCATAGGTAGTTGTAAAATTTTGTTTCTTTCATGTTGTGGGACCTAAGCTCATTTGCCTAGAATTGCATATAGTCTTCTTTGGGGTTTTGCATTTTTTTTATTGCTAATAATTCACATAAGGTGACTAAGACTTCATTTGATAAGTTTTTAAGAAAGCTAATAAAATAGTGTTCTAGGAATGATTTTTTTAGGGTTGCACGTTGTTTAAAAAATTCCATGACATGCTTGAACCACCCAATGATAATCTTTTATATCTTATACTATGGATTTTGGAGTTTGGTTTTTCTTGGCGATAAATGGACTTTGTTATTTCGTCTTTTCATTTGCCCACCATTAATATCCACTTCGTTTTCTTACGCAATGCCCCATTTCTTGATTTTTAAAAATTCGCGTAAAGGATCAAATTGATTGTCATCTTGAAGAATTCGCTATCACAACAAGAAATCATGCCTTTTTTTACTAGGATTTTTGGTCAAAAAAACCACCCATATGGTTTTTTTTGCCCCCATGTTCAACTTGACCAAACTACCAATCTGGATAAGTCGTTTTGGATTCAACCATTTTCACTGGGTTTTTTTGGTTGTTTTTTTTAATAGGTTTTTTTACCAAGTTTTTTTAATTGAATGTTTGTGATAATAATATAATTTGGGTGACGACCAAAAATATATTATTTAAAATTCATATGAAAATATTAATTAATTAATTAATTACCTACCCTACCTATCAACCTGATGTCCTAAGCCTAGGCTAAGCCACCTAGGCTTGACTAGGCCATTTAGGTTAGGCCAAGCCCCCTAGGCTAGCCAAATAGCCTAGGCTAAGCCACCTAGGCTTAACTAGGCCATTTAGGTTAGGCCAAGCCCCCTAGGCTAGCCAAATAGCCTAGGCTAAGTGGTTTAGTAAGCTTTGCAACCTAGGCTACTTAATTAAATCACCTAAGTAGCCAAAGTAGCTTAGGTTACAAGTGTGGGGGCTTGAACTCCTCACCTTCACATTGAAAAGTCAAGTCCTTAATCATTGCATCACCACCCCATAAAATGATTTCTCTTGGACAACATATTGAAATGAACATGATTTTGGACCAACATGTTGTAATCAACTTTTGTGAATTTTTTCAACATATTACACTAAATGAACTTCAAATTTTTTACATTAATTACATAAATAGGTAGGTTATAGATAATTTAGTTTAGGTAGGTAGGAGGTACCTATTAATAAACGCATGTACTTAGGTGACATGTAGGTTATAGTCTACTAAGTTTTATAAGTACCTATTAGGTCTATGCTTATACCTACCTAATAAAGTACTTACACCTATGATATTTAGTAGGCTACATAAATACCTATTAGCTTATTAATAGATCTAGCCTAAGCATATTAAGTAGGTAGCCTAGCCTATTAAATAGGTCTAGGCTTAAATTGCCTACCTAATAGTAAGCTAGGTTACTTTCCTAATAGCCTAAGTGGCTTAGTTTAGGTTAACTACATATCTACCTAGTAGGCCTAGGTGGCGTAGGTTAGGTTAAGTACTTACCTAGTAGGCCTAAGTTAGGTTATGTAGTTACTTAGGTAGCTTAGGTTAGGCTATGTATTTAAGTAATTTAGGTTAGGCTATGTACTTACCTAAGTAGCCTGGGTTAGGGTATGTATTATAGGCCTACACTATGAGAAATCATGTCTGTGAAAACTAGATTTGCATGCAACTAGATCATCATGGAAACTATTATGCAACTAGGGTGCAACTACAGTATGGAAATACGATGAATTAATAATTAAAATGCCATGTCACAATATTTCATAGTTGTAATTTAATTGCACATTAGTTGCAACTTGGACTTTATATGGGTGTATTTACGCAAAGTATATATGGTGATAGTTAACCGTAGTTTGACCATGATCACAAGTTGTAATGAAATGGTTAATTTCAATTGTGTTGCAACTAGTGTAACTTTAGTGTTAAGTGAGCAATTACTTTACAATTAGCATACGGTGTTGATGCATACGATCATGCCATGTGTACGGTTAAATAAAGGTCCATAACATTTGGAATTTGGAACTTGTTTACAATTAAGAATCAACTAAATTGGCTAGTTTTACAACCAAGCTACAACTAAATATGCCACTATGGTTTCATTACCACTACAACAAAAGATGTCCCTATACATCAAGTGATTTCACTAAATTTTGAGTGAATTCATCAGTTTTAGTAAACGGGGACTAGTTGGAAAGTATTTAATTCACTGGTGTAGTGAATGGGGATTAATGAATTGCACCCACATTTTGTAGTAATGTACATAACTATTATTGTCCACTATTTTGGAATTAAAGTGTTCAGCTCATCTCAAATTAATTGTCAACTATGCAGCATCTCATAATATTAAAAGATTTACACATTGTGCAATTCATTGAAAGTGTACATGCAGGCCTTTAGTTGGATTGGAATGATGTGTTAAAATGTTTATGAGTATGTACATATAGATATCATTGCTTATACACTTCAAACTTTTTTGAATTAGATTATAAAATGTTTCATTATTACGAGCTAATTCCTTTATTGAATTAGTTAGTTAAAATAATTCATTTTCATAATTATTTAAATAATGTAATAAATACGACATTCTTATTTTTTGTGATTAATGTTCAATTGTTGTGTTAATGATATTTCACTATATTGGAATTCACAATATTATGTTGGTATACATACATATCAAACCATATAATTTCATGAAAGGTGAAAGTCTATTTTTGAATTGAAATTAAAAGCAATGTGTATATTTTATTAAACATTCAATAAAGGTGTACAAATGAAAATGTCTTTATATACCTCAATGTCTTCTACTCAAATTCATGTTTACTATTTAATATTTGAAAATGAATTATTTGTTACTAATTTTTTAATTTGTAACTAACATGTAATATACTTAATTACCATGAACTAATTAAATAAACTAAATAATAAATTATTCTTATGAATTAATTAATCAAAATTGGTTAATTAATATTTAATTAATTTAGATAATTAATAATTAATAACTTAAACTCAATAAATAATCATATAATTTTAATTAATTAATTCAAATAATTTTAGATAATAAACTTTGTTAATGTAGATGAATAATTATTGAATTTTATTTGAATTCAAATCATCAATTATCAACATAATTAATGATCTAATATTTATTTTGATAATTAATTATTTGATACTTATTATCATAATTAATTATTTGAATCAATCAATTAACTAATTACCTGAATTATATTAATTAGTTCATATAATCAATCTAAATAATCAATTATAAATTTCAAATTAATTAAAAAATTAAAGTCAAATAAAAAACATGTGGGAATTTTGTTTTTGTAATTATAATTCAATTACAACTAGGGTGCCACTAAAACATTTAACCCATATGTTTTGTCTTCAATATTTCATTTCACAAACTATATAAAGGAGGTGTCTTCTCTTGCATTCTCACAATAAAATACATGTGCCATGTTGGGATGAACTCATAAAAGCTTAACTTTAAAAGACAAACACACATAACAAATTAAAAACTCATGTGGCTATTTTTAAATTCGTCTAATCTTCTAATATTTTACCTTCCTACCTACCTACTTGCCTACCTAAATAAGTAGGCCTTATTTTTCTACCTACATAGATAGTAAGTAAGTAATTAGATAAATAAGTAGGTAAGTGGATAGGTTGGGGCTATATCAACTTACCTACCTATGGTTATGTATCAACCTACCTAAATACATATATATATTTGTTTCCAAATTTTTGTTAATATGCCACATGGCAAATTTTTTTATTGTGCCACGTGTCATAATCCAAGACTATTTTAAATGAATAATCATACTGGATGATGGATATCAATATTTCAAAAAAATCACGAAAAACCCTCATAATGCCATGTGTTAAATTTTGATGGATGGATGAAAATGACATAAACATAACATTATGATTGTAATCATAAGGGAATTGCATAGTAGTTGAAAAAGAGTTGTTTCAACAAAGTTGTAATTGAATTGTAATGAGTTACATCATATATATAGTGAGTTGCAACTCTTACAACTTTTGTAACTTGTCCAATAACATTCATAGTGTATAAATACAATGAGTTGCACGTGTCCAATGCAACTCAAAAATTGAGTTGTAAGGCCAGTTACAAAACACCCTTTTTTTTCATAATGTTAGGTTAGGCTACCTACCTTGTAGGCCTAAGATGCTTACGCTACATGTACATAGCTACCAAGTAAATATCAATAGCTTAAGTTAAGCTACCTACCTAATAGGCCTAGGTGCCTTAGACTACTTACCTAATAGGCTTAGGCTAATAGGTTACCTACATGGCCAATAGGTCTACCTAGTAAGCCTAGGTCACTTAGGATACCTACCTAGAAGGCTTACATTACCTAGTTATAAAATACTTAGTAGTCTTAGGCTATCTCCTAGGTAACCTACTAGATATACAGGTTTAGGCTAAGCTACCTAGTTAGGCTATTAATTAGGTTATTACCTAACAAGTAGATTATTAACCTATTGATTATGTCAGGCTAAATAAGTAGTTTAGGCCTAGCCTAACCTAGTAATTATGTTAAATTAGGTAGGTAGTTTAAGCTTAACAAGTAGGCCAAGTCATCAAACAAATATGGCTCATTTGACTAAGTGTCAAATCATATTAGTCAATTGGATTAAAGGTCAAATCAAGACGGTTAATTTGCCCAAACCCTATCCATTCGATATGGCTATTTTGATTAAGCCATGGTCATTTTGATGGACATTTGTCCATTTTAACTAGATCTTTGGCTTGACATTTGGTCAAAAAGGTCACTTTAGTCAAATGTAACATGTGTTTTTCATGCCTTAGACCTTTAGTCAAAATGGACCACCTTTTCGTCAATGTGAACACTTCGGTTAAATTGGCCTTTTGAAAAATCGTGACTTCTTCTAGTGCATGGTTTTATTATTTGCTCTAAAACAAAGTCTAAAATTGAATGCAATAATGTGTTCTCAATCATCCATTCAATTGTGAATGGTACCTCACCAATAATCATTGATCTAGTTGTCATTGTTTGGGAGAATTCAAAAAAATGTAGATATTGAGTAAAGCAATTAAGTACGCAAATTAATAATAATGGATCGGAAGATAAAAATATTTAATCAAAATAACATGAATGCAATATTATATTAAAGGTATACAAGTCGATAGTGATGAAAGATATAAAAAATGCAAATAAATAGTGGAGAACAAAAAATATAATTTAAAATTTATTAAAAATGTAATGAAAATGCAATCACTAAATGCCTATTTGATATGTTTCCTTTGGAGTTCGAACGATTGAATGGGTACTCTATATGTATCCATTGGAATTCCAGGGATTGAATGGCTATTATATATGCCCCATTGATTGGAGTTCCATGGACTAAATGGTTATTGTGTATGCATATTTTGGAGTTGCAGGGTCTAGCCTATCACAAACTTCATGGGTCATGATTTGGCAATAATAGTTATGCAAAATTTGTTTTTCATAGGTTCATATGGAATAAACATAGATGTCATTCATTTATTTGTATTATTGGAATTTTGATGTCGTGTGCATTATTTAAACACAAATGTCATATGTTTGTTTGTATTATTTAAACACGAATGTTATATGTCTATTTGTGTTGTTTACACACAAAAGTCGTGCACATGATTTTTGTGTTTAAATAATGCATGACATTCATGTTTAAATGTATGAACCCATGAAATAATAGATTTCGCACGGATTTGGAATGAACCCATGAAGCTTATAAATTTGTGATGAAATGGCTAATATCTATGCATCCTTTTGGAATTCCAAGGACTAGATAATTACTATATATGCATCCTTTGGAGTCTCAAGGGGGATGATGTTTCAAGAGATGCCAAAAAAAAAATTGTGCTTCAACACATCACAAATTTATAAGCTTCATGGGTTCATTTCAAATCTGTGTGAAATCTATTATTTCATAGGTGCTTATTGTTTAAACACGAACGTCATGGATTATTTAAACATGAAAGTCATGTGCATGATTTTCATGTATAAACAACATGCATGACATTCAAGTTTAAATAATGCACACAACATCAATGTTCAAACAATACAAGTAAATGAATCACATTCATGTCTATTCCATACAAACCTATGGAAAGTAAAATTTGCATGACTATTGTTGCCAAATCGTGACCCATGAAGTTTGCAATGCACATGGGGCACAAAGCTTGGTAAGGTTATGTATTCACATTTGATTCAACATGGACATTGTTGCAAATATCCACATGGTAAATGATGATGTGTTAGTTTGTGCTAACATGTTGGAATTTTTTTTTGTTAGGGTATATTTTGACATGTCACCAAATTTGTTAGAGAATATTGCATCTAACATGGAACAAATATATTTCTTTCTTGCACACACTCATAAAACAATAATCCCCAAAACAATGTCCCCATACCTCACACATCTAGTGTTCAACATTATAAAAAATCACCAATCATTATTGTATTGCAAAGATAATTACAAAGTTAGCTACCATTGGTACTCTTGCCCCTACTTAATTCGGTTTATCCTTTTAGTTCACTAATGCACCCTTAAAGTTTCGTAAGTTCTAGTTCTATGCAAATGAAATTAATCGTTGTGTGGGGGCATGAAACATAAGTATGTAATCAATAGACCAACGATTCCATCTATTTGGCATGTGTAAAAAAGGACCAATCTCTTACAAGATGAAGTGAAATCTTTCTAAAAAACATGGTTTATTGTCAATAAATGATAACCCATCTATTCTCCAAGTTTGTTCAATGGGGAAAACTCCATTCCAATAAATTGATCAATAGATGTAATGTTGTGGCACACAACATGGAATGTGAAGGTTGTTCGATGCACATTACCATTTATGATGTCAAAACAACATTATAATCAATGGGAGGTTAGTTGACTTCTTGTTATGACTTTCAAGCTGCCATTTAGGGTTTTGTTTTTGGACATGGACAAAATCTAAAATATTTTATGTGTTGAAAATTCAAACAAAAAAATATGAAATTAAAATTGGGAACTTCACAACTTGCACTTGCATGAATTTTGTGAGTATGATTTCAAGCTCATTGGGGAAATAGGAAAAATGGGTGCCATGAAAACACATGTAATATGTATTGCAGCATGTAATCTTTTGTGGGCAATTAAAAATTTTCATTCATTTCTTGACTTCAAGTTGCGGTGAAGTTCATTGCTTGTTGGTTCATTTTGTAACTTTTATGTAGGCATGAATAATAATTAAAAGTGAGACCAAAAATTGTAAAAAAGAAATATTATCCATTGTAACATTCAAGATGATGCTATGTGTTTCACTGTAAGGCCAAAAATTACATACTAAATTACAATTTGTTGGTTTGCTAAATCAAAACATACTAAATCAAAATATGCAAATCAACAAATCAACAAATTGTTCATCTAAATTGATGGACCAAAGTTTTTTTAATCATTCACCCACAACAAAAAAATTTACAAACAAAGTAAAATTATTTGCACAATGTACATGGAGTAATACATACTTAACATGTACATTATGATTATCCTGACACCATTTCTTGAAAAATTTATAAATATTATTCCCACCTTTCTTTTCAAGAGCACAACACTGAGATGAAACAAGTGAAATTTGTTTTTTGCTTAGGCTTCTATCAACAATTGAAAAGCACATTGATCTACAATTTCAATGTTAAGCTCGTTGAATTTTGAGCCCAAAAGGGTAAATGCACATTACACTTACCAAAAAAGGTGGATGAAAGTCCATTTTAATAGTCCAAATCTAGTGATTTTTCAAAAGAAACATTTAATTAATGTTGAAGTTCAAAAAAATTTCCATTTCCAAATTCATACCATAGTTATTTAATTTTTAAAAAAAACCTCTAAAAATATGGGCCTTGAGAAAATCAATTTAGATATCAAAATGAACTTTACAAATTTTCATTTTCATTTTAAATTAAATTTTTTTGAAAGACTTTTTATTGCTTGATTTTTTCATATTAAGTGTTAGGGTATTTCAATGTGTGGTGGTAAAAAATATACATGTTTAATTGTAATTCCACAAGAAGAAAAACGTCCATAATGATATTTTTTGGGGTAGTTTACACTATGATATTGGATGTACCATCCTTTGTAAAGTCCACTTTGATTTGAAGATTTATCCTTTTGGTATTTTATTTTTTTGGGGTTTGAAAGATTAAAATATAGGTTTCCATTTTTCATCCCACTTTCAAATAGATTTGAATACAATGCGACAATACTTGATTCACTCAAAAAAAAATTACCACTATGACTTCCAAAAAAGTTCATTGTAGTGTGCTTTTACCTAAAATCC